>ERZ824488.713-NODE-713-length-41992-cov-7.578749_pt1 | contig 41992 bp, 42 predicted proteins | sample MGYA00519936_ERZ824488 | MGnify/ENA primary metagenome ERZ824488 (study PRJEB31778, sample SAMEA3449153) | human gut metagenome | biome: human gut; feature: human-associated habitat; material: faeces | place: United Kingdom | collected 2010/2012 ... | reverse complement strand
CGATGGTGCCGATGTTTACATGGGGCTTCGTACGTTCAAAATGCGCTTTCGCCATGGGAAACCGACCTCCTGTTCAATTACAGTTTCTGTATTTATCCGGTATGGTTTCATGCGGTTGGAGCGGGTGATGGGAATCGAACCCACGTAGCCAGCTTGGGAAGCTGGAACTCTACCATTGAGTTACACCCGCACGCCCGCATTGGCCGTAGTACCAGACATGGGATATTGTAATAGTTTTCTTCCTTATTGTCAACCGCTTTTTTCCTGAATTGTTTTTTGTTCGTACTTTTAAGGGGGCTTTTTTACAAAATTTATTTTGTGTGAAATAATACCTTGACAGATGAAGTACTTCGATGTACAATTTACAACGGAGGTGAGGTTATGGCTCTTTCTGCGGATCTTCTTCGCGGATATACGGATACCATTATCCTGAAACAATTATCGAATAGCGACAGCTACGGCTACCGCATCAGCAAGGCCGTGGCCGAGCAAAGCGGCGGCGGGCTGGAGCTGAAGGAAGCCACCCTGTACACTGCTTTCCGCCGGCTGGAAGCCGCCGGCTGCATCCGCTCCTACTGGGGCGACGAACAAAGCGGTGCGCGCCGACGCTACTATTCCCTCACGGACGTAGGGCTGGAAAAGCTGCTCAAGGACTGCGAAACCTGGCGGGAAACCCGTCAGGTGCTGGATCAACTGTTGGGAGGGGAGCAAAAATGAACGATACCATCACCAAAATCGTCGCGCTCTTATTTGAAGATTTGGAAGAAACCGAGGAAACCGCCGCGCTTCATGACGAAATTCTGCAAAACTGTCAGGAGCGCTATGCCGACCTGACGGCGGGCGGCATGACGGCTGACGAAGCCACCAAGGCCGTCATCGACAGCCTGAACGGGATGCAGGAAATGCTGGCGGACTATCCCCGCAAAAATGCCCGTCCCGCCGCTCCGCAGGCTCCTGTCTCCCCCATGGGCAGCGATAAGGAGCCTGAGGAGGAGAAGGCGGACGAAGAACAGGCCACCGCCGATTCGGAGGAACGGACGGAGCTGTACACCGGCATTCATCGGGCCGAGCTGCGACTGGGCAGCGCCGATCTGCAAATACTCCGTTCGCCGGATGAAGCCGTCCGGCTGACCCTCCGCGACCCTAATCACGTACTGAAGGCCCACACCGAAGGCGACCGTCTGATCGTAGAACGTCAGGCGAACGGCGCAAAGCCCGCTTCTTCCCGGCACATCAAGATGGACAGCGGCTTCAAGTGGAACGGCAATCTGAACCAGCTCATGAACAGCGTCAGCAAAATGATCTCCGGCATTTCCAAGGAGCTGGGCAGCATGGGTTTTTCCTCCGGGGAAGAAGTGACGCTGGAAATTCCGGACGGTCTGTTTCTGCAGGCGGAGACTTCTTCGGGCGACGCTTTGCTGGAAGGGCTGACGCTGGAAGAACTGTCGATCCGCACTGCCAGCGGCGATCTGATCTTGGAGGACGTGGCCGTTGAAAACAGTCTCCGTCTCGTCACCAAGAGCGGCGACGCGCGCTGGTCCGGCTCCGCCGTGCAGGCCGAAATAAGCAGCGCCAGCGGCAATCTGACATTGGAAAACGTCCGTGTGCGGGATCATGCCCGGCTCGCCAGTACCAGCGGCGATGTGATCTGGAACGGGGAATGCGATCAGGTGGAACTGAGCACCACCAGCGGCGACCTGACGCTGGACGGGCTGACCGTCCGCCAGCACGCCCGAATCACTAGCACCAGCGGCGATGTACGCTGGGAAGGCCAATGCCCCGAAACGGAGATCAGCTCCATCAGCGGCGATCTGACGGTGGAAGGCCCCTTCCCCGCCCTTTCCCTGAACACGGTCAGCGGCGACGTGCAGCTGCGGCCTGACGGAGCCTTTCAGCGCATCATTCTGAAAAGCACCTGCGGCAACGTGGACGTGGAGCTTCCGGAAAGCGTTCGGCCCCAGATCCGCTGCCACACGGTTTCCGGCAACATCGACCGCATCCCGGAAAGCCAACCAGACAGCGCCAGTCTGCTGGATGTGAACACCGTCTCCGGCGACATCACCATTCAATAACTTTCGATCATCAGGGAGGAATGCCTCATGAATCGCCGATCCACCGCCGAGGTGAAAATCCGCTTTGCTTCCGCTGGAGGGAGGAACGAGACGTTCCGTCCCCGCCCGGAAGACGCTTATCCCCAATGGCTGTTCGGCCCCTGCCAATTCCGGGGTTTCTGAACCTTTCAGGCGGCTGGCCATTCGCGGCCGGCCGCCTTGCTGATGGGCAAAATGTAGCTTCCCTTCGCGGCCGCTTCGTTCTCGGTTTTTTCGGGCGTTTTTTCCTGTTTTTCTTTATTTCACGGCTTGACAGTCTGGAACACTGGTGTTATACTTGCTTTTGTAAGAAGAAGCTGCCCGCTTCTCACCGCGTAGCGACGTTGCGTCGGTCATGGCACATAAGTCCATGGGGTGCTTGCGGCGGGTAGTTTGTGCCCGGCGTTTTTTATTGCCTAAAAGCCCGGACCGCAGAAACCAACAACCATTTGGAGGTGCATCCACATCAACGAGCCGATGATCAACGAAGAAATCCGAGACAGAGAGGTACGGCTGATTTCCGCCGACGGCGAACAGCTGGGCGTTATGCCCACCCGTCAGGCGATGGAAATGGCCGAACAGGCCGGACTGGATCTGGTAAAGATCGCAGCGAACGCTCAGCCCCCTGTCTGCAAGCTGATGGACTACGACAAGCACCGCTACGAGCAGTCCAAGCGGGAACGCGACCTGCGCAAGAATCAGCGCGTCGTAACGCTCAAAGAGGTGCAGCTCTCCGCCACTATCGAGGAAAACGACGTTCAGACCAAATTCCGCAACGCCGTCAAGTTCCTGCAGGACGGCGACAAGGTCAAGGTCAGCATCCGCTTCCGTGGGCGGCAGATCGCCCATGCGGACATCGGCATGAAGATCATGCAGGATTTCGCCAGCCGCATCGAGGAATACGGCACCATCGAGCGCCGCCCCATGCTGGAGGGCCGCCACATGATCATGATTCTGGGACCCAAGGCGGAAAAGAAGAGCTTCGCCGAAAAGTCTCAGGCGCGCAAGGAAAAGCACGCCGCCAATCAGGCCGCAGCGGCCGAAGCGCCCAGGGAGCCCAAGCCGCAGCCCAAGAAAAAGGTCAAGCGCGAAAGCGAAAATATGATTTGACCCATGGAATGGCCATCCTTTGCCGGGGCCAAGCCCCGGCATTTCATGGATAGCACACGGAAGGAGGACAACCCCTATGCCTAAGCAGAAATCCCATCGTGGAGCAGCCAAACGCTTCTTCTTCTCGAAGAACGGCAAAGTGATGCATAAGCAGATGAACGCGAACCATCAGGTGCATTTGAAGACCACCAAGCGCACCCGTCACCTGCGTGCGGACGGTGTGGTGGACAACGCGGCCGAAGCCCGTACCATCCACAAGCTGCTGCCCTACAAATAAGCTTTGCTAACGATTCAAGGAGGATAAGAAAATGGCACGTATTAAAGCAGCCGTTAACGCCCACAAGAAGCGCCGCAAGGTGCTCAAGCTTGCCAAGGGCTACTATGGCGCCAAGTCCAAGCAGTACCGCGCCGCCAGCGAGCAGGTCGCCCGCAGCCTTCGCTATGCTTATGAAGGCCGCAAAATGCGTAAGCGCGACTTCCGCCGTCTGTGGATCACCCGTATCAACGCCGCCGCTCGTCTGAATGGCATGAGCTACAGCGTGCTGATGGATGGTCTGAAGAAGAAGAACATCCAGATCAACCGCAAGATGCTGGCTGATATCGCTGTGAATGATCCCGCCGCTTTCACCAAGCTGGTGGAGACCGTGCGCGGCTAAGGAAAACCGTTCTTTCACCCCCTTGAGCGCCCCGCGCCGAGGGGGTTTTCTTATCACCGAAAGGAGGCCCGCCCATGCCGTCCGTTACCACGCAGGGGATCGTGCTTCGCTATGCCAATTACCGGGAGCATGATCGGATGCTGACCATTCTCAGCCCGGATTATGGCCGGATCGACGCGCTTTCCCGGGGGTGCCGCCGTCCGAAAAGCCCCCTGATGCCCGTCAGCGAGTTATTCGTCAGCGGCGAGTTCGTCCTCTATCAGAGCCACGATCATTTTACCCTGACCTCCTGCGCTCTGGCGGACAGCTTTTATCCCCTGCGGTTGGAGCCCTACCGGCTGACCTGCGCCAGCTACATGGCGGCGCTTTGTCAGGCGGCGGTCCAGCCCGGGCAGGAATCCCGCGGTCTATACGCCCTTCTATTGAAAGGGCTATACTATCTGACCTACAACGCCGACGCGGACGCGCTGGAAACCACATCGGCCTTTCTGCTTCTTTTTGCGGTGGAATGCGGCTACCGTCCCCGGCTTTCCCGCTGCGCCCACTGCCGCCGTTCGCTGGACGCGACCTCCGGTGGGCGTTTCGATGTCGAAGCGGGCGGACTTTGCTGCCCGGACTGTTCCAGCCGTTCCACCATTCCCGTCACTTCCGCCCAGATCGACTGGATGAAGGAGACCATTCTAGGTGGTTTAACGGTTCGTCCACGCGGCGAAGGCTCCACCCTTTTTGATCTTCTCCGCCGCTACGTCGAATCCCGTCTGGACGCCGTCATCAAGCCCAGCCACCTTCTGCAGGGGTAGTACCCCTGCACCCCGGACTGCGCGCTATGCGCGCAGGGGAGTAGGGAGACATGCGAGTTGGCTCCTTTCTACCGCCGCTCGGCGACAGGCCTCGTGGCTCGCGCAAGGGGCAGTGCCCCTTGGCCCCGGACTGCGCGCTATGCGCGCAGGGGCGTAGAGAGACATGCTGGTTGGCTTGGTTTTACCGCCGTGGCACGACAGGTGCCACGGCTCGCGGGTTTGGTGCGATTTCCCGTTTATTGGCAAGAGAAGGCCGCCATTGCCCCGCCCGCTGTATCAAACTCATGACCTCTCTTGCCGCTGCTTGCAGGTTTTTTCTTTCTTTTTTCGTTCCATTTTATGACAACGCTTGATAATGGAGGGTTGGTCATGAAAAAGCCGCGATTGGTCTCACTCTGTCTTTCTCTGCTGATGTTATGGCCGACGCTGGCTATCGGAGAGGGACGCTCCTACTCCATTCGAGAGTTGTCCGGCGTGACTTCTCCCCGTTGGCAGGAAATTTATGAGGCTTACGGACGAACGATTCCTGTCGATGTGGAGATCGAAATTCCATCCGTGGAAACTGCCCCGGTGATTCTGGTGCAGGCTGCATCTCCGCTGCCTGACGCGCGTGTCGAGGAGCTTCAAGCCTTTTGCACATCGGCCATGGAAAAGGACGAGGTCAACTCCTACAGCTTTCAATCGACCCCGTTTTCAACGGCTTACGATCACGCAACGCCGCCCATATGGGGAAAAACGCGGAAGGACGACGCTTCCTACAATCAGGCCGTCATGGGTTGGGACTCTCATCTTTTGTCGGATTACCGCATGGACGCGGCTTACGCGGACAACAATGCCCTTCTTTTGGGGGATGCTGTTGCGGCTGCGAAAAAACAGGTCTCGGAATTATTTCCAAACGACTCGCTGGATTTAACCAACGTCGCCGTTTTTGACCGCACTTTTTCCAAAAAGACCGGGGATCCCATCAGCGAAAAAGGCTATTATCACTTGGAATTTCACCAGATCTTCCACGGCATTCCCTTCATGGGGAGCGTTCACAGCACCTTCTCCACCAAAGCCGTTGGGGATGAAAACTATCTGCTGGAAAGCCGTGGCTGCGCTTCTGTCGATGTCTGGGACGAAGATTCCTTTTTACTCAAGTGTGTCTTTTATGAGGAAACCGACGTTGTACGGGAAGACATTCCCCTGCTTCCGTTTGAATGCGTCAAGAACAAAGTGGAAGAGTTGATTGACGCGGGCTACATTCGGGCGGTCGATCGTGCAGCGCTTGGATATGTGCAGTATGATACGGAGAACCCGCAGGAACAGCTTCTGCTGCCTTCTTGGGTCGTGTGGGTCGAATATCAGCAGGACGGCCCCTTGGCGGAAAGAAACGGACCGTTCTATACGGACGGCTGGTTGGAGGACGAGCCGTATTATCGACCGATCATTCTCAATGCGCAGACCGGCGAAATGATCGACCCGGAGAATGCTGAATATGGACGATGCCTTGCACCGTCGATCAATCAATAAAAAAGGCGAACGGGATTTTCCGTTCGCCCTTTTGCTTTATGTTGCGCCTGTCAGGCTGATTCCCCCGCCGCTTCTTCCAGTACAATTTGGCAAAGGCCCTCTAAACACTCCGCATTGCTGGCGACCACCGCCGTGGACAGGTCAAAGTCCACTTTCTCGTTCAACGGCATGGTAAATGCGCCGCCCGCCTCCGTCACCAGCAGCGCCCCCGCCGCGATATCCCACGGTTTCAGACGCAGCTCGAAGAAAGCGTCCATGCGGCCGCAGGCCACATAGGCCAGATCCAGCGCCGCCGAGCCGGAACGCCGCAGATCGCCTGCTTCATGCAGAAGCCGATAAGCGATCTTCATGGTAGCGCGGCTCAGTTCTTCATAGTAGGGGGCCGTGCCGAATCCGATCAACGCGTTATCCAGCGGACGATGGGAGACGGCGATCCGCTTCCCGTTCAGCCATGCTCCGTGCCCTTTTTCCGCGCTGAACAGTTCCTCCGTAAAGGGATTGTAGACGCAGGCCAGCACAGGCTTCCGGTTCCGCAGCAATGCCACCGAAAGGGCCGAATGATGGTAGTGGTGGATCAGGTTCGTGGTCCCGTCAATGGGGTCAACGATCCACGTTTCCCCCTCCGAGAGCTTCTCGTTTTCCTTTTCCTCGCAAATAAACGCAGCATCCGGGAGCAGCGCGCTCAGTTCCTCCATCAGCATCCGCTGAACCCGCACGTCCATATCCGTCACAAAATTGGCGTGGCCTTCTTTTTCCGTCACCGACAATTCCGCCGCCGTGACCACCGTTTGCCCAATGCGGCGAACAACGGCTTCCAGTTGTTCCAGCATATCGTTTCCCCCTTCGTTTTTCTATAGCGATTCATCAAAAATCCGGCTGCCCCCAACGGGAACAGCCGGATCGGCTTATAGCATTCCGAGAATCCACATGACCAGCAGACTCATGCCGCCGACCACCAGCAGGCAGGGAATCACGATCACAAAGAACGCCGTCACCACCATGATGACCTTGTCCTGAAAGGGTACGCCTTCCATGCGCTCGCTGAATTCCTTCTCCTGCTCAGGAGTGACTTTTTTCAGACGCTTCCAGATCATGCCTGAGGCTCCTGCGCCGCGGTACGGTTGGACTTCTTCTCCATCTTAGGCAGCTCGAAGAGGTAGTTGCCGTTCTCATCCAGCTTCTTTTCGGGGAAGTGGCAGGCCAGGAAATGACCGGGTTCCACCTCGCGCAGCTCCGGCGGGACGCGCTTGCACTTGTCGCAGGCCATGTAGCAGCGGGTGTGGAACTTGCAGCCGGACGGGGGCTTGATGGGGCTAGGGATGTTGCCCTCCAGCAGGATGCGCTCCTTGTCCAGACTGTCGGGGTCGGTGGTGGGGATGGAAGACAGCAGTGCCACCGTGTAGGGATGACGCGGGTCGCGGAAGATGGTTTCCGCATCGGCCAGCTCCACCACGTTGCCCAGATACATGACGCAGATACGGTCGGAGATGTAGCGAACCACCGACAGGTCATGGGAGATGAACATGTAGGTCAGGTTCTCTTTTTCCTTCAGTTCCTGCAGCAGGTTGATGATTTGGGACTGAATGGACACGTCCAAAGCGGAGACGCACTCGTCGCACACGATGAACTTGGGCTGCACCGCCAGCGCGCGGGCAATGCAGATACGCTGCCGCTGGCCGCCGGAGAACTGGTGGGGATAACGGTGCAGCATATAATCCTGCAGGCCGCATTTCTCCATCGTCTCAATGATGTACTGCCGCATGGCTTCGGAGCCGTGCTTGTAGAAGTGGTGGGTCACCAGACCTTCCTCGATGATCTGGCCGATGGTGAAGCGGGGATTCAGGCTGGAGTAGGGATCCTGGAAGATGATCTGCAGATCCTTCCGCAGCGCCCGCTGTTCCTTGTACTTCAGCCGGGACAGGTCAACGCCGTCGTCGCGCATGGCCTCGTACTTGGCGAACTCGGGATTGGCGGCATACTTCTGCCGCAGCGCGGTCAAAGAAGATTCCAGCTCGACGATTTTCTTGTCCTCGGCGGCAATTTCATCGTCCAGCGCCTTGATCTTCTCTTCCAGCTTTTCCACGCCGCCGGCGTTGCTGCCCTTGCGATGCTCGACCTCCACCGCCAGATTTACCCGGCGGGCGGAAAGCTGAGCGCGCCTGGCGCTGGCCTCGTATACCTGGAGGATCAGTTGACGGCCCTGATCATTGTCGTCCACGGCAAAGAAACCGCCGACGATCTTCACGATGTGATCCAGACAGGTCTGCTCCTCACAACGGGCCAGATTGCGATCCTGCAGCAGATAGAAATCAGCCTTGTCCTCTCCGATCTCCTCCACCTTGCGGTTGAGCTCGGCGGCCTTTTCCTGCGCCTTTTTATACTTCTGACGGTACTTGTCCAGATGACGGAGGGTATCCTCCATATAGCTGGGAGCCACTTCCGCCAGCGTCTTGCCGTAATACATGGTCGTACCGGCCGTCTGGGGATAGAGCTGCAGCAGCACACGGCCCAGCGTACTCTTGCCGCAGCCGGACTCGCCCACCACGCCGATGGTCTCGCCCTCATAGATGTCCAGCGAAATATCCTCATTGGCGCGGACGTACTGCTGGGTCTTCTGGAAGACGGAGGATTTAGCGACGGGGAAATACTTCTTCAGATTAGTGATTGACAGTAATTTCTTTGTGTGCGGCACTCCGTCTCACCTCCTTCTCCGGGTAGAAGCAGCGGATCAGCTGCCCGTTCCCCATGTCCTTCAGCTCGGGTTCTTCTTCCATGCACTTCTTCGTGCAGTATTTGCAGCGGGGCGCGAACTTGCAGCCCTTGGGCAGGGCCAGCGGATGAGGCACCACGCCGGGAATGGGTTCGATCTTGTCCTTGGAATCCAGCCGGGGGATGGAATACATCAGACCCTCGGTGTAGGGATGGCTCATCTTGCAGTCGGAGAAGATGGTGCGGGCGGAAGCCTTTTCGACCACCTGGCCGCAGTACATCACCGCCACGTCGTCCGCCATTTCGTTGATAACGCCCAGGTCGTGGGTGATGAAGATGATGCTGGTGCCCTTTTCCTCCTGCAGCTCGTTCATCAGCCGCAGGATCTGCGCCTGAATGGTCACGTCCAGAGCCGTGGTGGGCTCGTCGGCGATCAAAATTTTCGGGCGGCAGGCCAGCGCCATGGCGATCATGACGCGCTGCCGCATACCGCCGGACAGCTGGTGAGGATACTGGCGAATGACGGCTTCCGGGTTGGGAATCTGCACGTCGGCCAGCATTTTCAGGGCCAGCTCATGGGCTTCCTTCTTGGTTTTGCCCTGATGAATGATGAAGGGCTCGCTCAGCTGACGATCCACCGTGAACACGGGGTTCAGGGAGGTCATAGGCTCCTGAAAGATGACGGAGATCGCATTGCCGCGGATCTGGTACATTTCGTTCAGAGACAGCTTGGTCAGATCCTTGCCCTCGAAGAGCACCTCGCCCCCGGCGATGTAACCGTTGGCGTCCAGCAGCTGCAGGATGCTCATGGCGGAAACAGACTTGCCGGAACCGGACTCACCCACGATACCGATGGTCTTGCCGGGCTCAAGGGAATAGGAAACATCATTGACAGCCTTCACGATACCCTTTTTCGTTTTGAAGTAGGTATGAAGGTTTTTAACTTCCAACAACGGCATTTCTCTTTCCCCCTTACTTATCAATGTTGGACTTGGGGTCCATTACGTCGCGCAGCGTATCGCCCACGATATTGATGCAGATCGTGGTGATGGCCAGGAACAGGGAGGTAAAGAGCCACTGCCACCAGTAGTTGCCGATGATGGTGGCGTTGTTGGCACCGTTCAGCATATTGCCCCAGGTAGGCCGCGGATAGTGAACGCCGAAGCCCAGATAGCTCAGGGAGGATTCGGTCAGCATACAGCCGGCGAAGTCCAGCGTCAGGGTCACCAGGATGACGGAGACCACGTTAGGCAGGATGTGCTTGAAGGCGATCGTCCGTTCGCTGACGCCCATGGCCTTGGCGGCGGTGACGTACTCGCTTTCGCGGGCCACCAGCACCTGACCGCGCACCAGACGGGCCAGCGACGGCCATGTCAGCACGCCCAGAATGACCATGATAATGAAGATACGCATATCCTCGCTCAAGGTCATCTGGCTCATGACGGAGCTCAGGATCATGGCGAAGGGCAGGAAGGGAATGGCGGTGAAGATCTCCGTAACGCGCATCAGCACCATATCCACCTTGCCGCCGAAGTAGCCGGACAGGCAGCCGATGATGATACCGATGATGGTGGAGAAGATAACGGCCACAGCGCCGATGGTCATGGTCATCTTACCGCCCGCGCAGATGCGCTGGAAGATGTCCGCGCCGTAGGTATCGGTGCCAAAAAGGTAGCCCTTCAGACCCCAGGTGCCCAGCAGTTTGCCGTTTTCATCCACGGCGTAGTTCTGGAAGGAGCCGGTGAAGACCTGCGCCGCGCCCTGCACCTTGGCAGGCGCATTTGACTGGCCGAAGTGGTTCTTGCCCCAAGAGTACACATGACCCTTGTTGGTAATGCCGGTGTAATGATAGGTACCGGCGCTGATGCTGCCGATCAGGAAGTGCTCGTCCTCTTCCAACTCGGGGATCTCCACGCAGTCGGAGGTGAAGTCGCCGGACAGGGCGATAGAGCCGTCGCTCAGTTCCAGACAGAGGGTGTCGCTGGTGGCCACGATCCGCTCGATGGTGCGTCCGTCCAGGAAATCCTTAGTCTTTTGGGACTGGGCGTACACGTTGGTGCGCAGGGTGCCGTACAGGCCGCGGGTGCCGGTGTAAACGCTGGTGCCTTCTTCCTTAATGCCGACGATGTAGTTCAGCAGGAAGGCCACGTCCTTCAGGCCGTGATTATCGAGGAATTTGTCGATGTTGGCGTAGGTCAGCTTGTTGCCCCACATATACAGGGTGCCGTCGTTCATCAGAATGGCGGAGCACTGATAGCCGCAGGTCAGCTTCTTGACGTTGGCCACGTCAATGCCGCCCTCCACCATGATCTCTTCCGGCATCACGGCGATATTGGGGTTATCGATCATTTCCTGCGTGCGGCCGTACTGGCCCAGCTTGTTATTGCCCCAGGCGTAAACCTTGCCGTTTTCGCCGATAGCTACAATGTGATCGATACCGGCGGCCACCATGGCGATCTTGGTATTCTTGACCTCGTCGGGAATGTTGGCCACGTTGACGCCGGTAGTGCCGATCTGGGTCGCGCCCCAGACATACACCTTGCCGGCGTTGGACAGACCCACGGTAAAGCTGCCGTTGGCGTCGATCATCTTAATATCGTCCCGCAGCTCCCGGGGCACGGACATCATGCTCATGGTCGGGGGCACGCTCTTCTGGGTGACCTCGGTGTAGCTATCCGAATAGTTAGTCAGGAACAGGGGGCCGATGAATACGAACAGGAACATGGCGATGACCACGCACAGTGCGAACACGGCCAGCTTCCGTTCCATGAAATTACGCACCAGCTGACGGCCGGGGCTGACGATCTCTTCCACATCGTTGATGCGGTTTTCTTCCTGCTGCTGCAGCGTTTCCTCGGCGTACTGGCGGCTGGCGCCCATGAAGGCGCGGCTGATCCAGCGGAAGGGCGCAAAGCCCTTTTTGGAGGAGGACTGCTGATTCTGCTTTTTGCTCATTTGCTTCTCTCCTCCTTACTTGCTGACGCGGACGCGCGGATCCACCAGACCGTACACGATGTCGATAATCAGATTGCCCAACAGGGACAGCATGACGTAGAACATCTGCAGCAGCATGATGACGTCAAAGTCCGCCGTGCGCAGGGACGAAATCATCAGGTCGCCCATGCCATTCAGGGCAAACATCTGCTCAATGACCACAGAGCCGGAGAAAATGCCCAGGAACCAGCCCACCACCAGCGTGACGATGGGAATCAGGGCGTTGCGCCAAGCGTGAGAATAGATGATGGCCTTTTCCCGAACGCCCTTGGCCCGAGCCGTCTTGATGCAGTCCATGGACAGCGCTTCGATCATGGAGGCGCGGACATAACGGGTCATGCCACCCAGAGAGCAGAAGGTCATGACGATCAGGGGCAGGGCCAGGAAATACATCCGATCGGTGAAGAACTTCCAGCCCGTGTAGCTGCTGCCCGGGGTCTTGATGCCGCTGGGCGGGAAAATGTGCAGCAGCGAGCAGAAGATCCAGATGAATAAGATAGCGATCAGGAAGGTAGGCAGGCTGTAGCCGATGATGGTCAGCATCTGCACGGCCTGGTCGCCCCGGCTGTTTTTCTTGACAGCACAATGGATGCCCAGAGGAATGGTGATCCCCAGAGCCAGAATGGTTGCGAATATATTGATAAATATGGTGTTGCCCATGCGAGGCTTCACCACGTTGATGACCTCGTCGCGGGCTTCATATGAATAACCGAAGTTGCCCTGCAGCAGGCCGCTGTAGCTTCCGTCATACAACGGATACAGGCCTACCCAGCGGAGATAGCGGATCACCATGTTATTGGTGTCCGTGCCGTAACGGCGCTGATATTTCAGGTATAGTTCCTGAAAACGGGTGTCCATGTCCGCGGCGGACATGCCTTTTTTCATGGTCTGGATCTCAGCCTTGGCGTCCGTATAGGCACGATTGCTGGGAACCATGTTGTAAATGATAAACATCAAAAAGGACAAAATAACGAGAACTAGCAGCATATAGCCGATTCTCTTAACGATATATCTACCCATTGATCATTCCTCGCTCCGACTCCTGTCCGGGAAAAACATCGTTGGTTTTCCTAGAACTGTAATATCCCCAAGGCAGGGGATGAGCCCTGCCTTGGGGTGAGGGAGCGAAACGCTCCCGAACCAGGTTTCTTTTTGCTGTGATTACTTCAGCCAGAAGATATCGGCCTGATCCTTGATGTAGTACGCAGAATAGTCGTCGTACATGGCGGGATCGATGGTCATCTGGTAGGAGTAGTCATACGCAGCAGAGGTGAAACCGGTCGCGAAGTTGAACACGGAGTACATGGGGCTGCCAGAATAGTAGCCGTACACCGCAGCCTGATACAGTTCGTCCAGCATGGGCGAGAAGTCGCCGATGGTGTACTGCACGTTGAAGCCGGCGGCGATCACGTTGTCGTTGGAGGCGAAACCGGTCATCAGCTGATCGGTGAAGGGGTTGTCGGAGGTGCCGTACCAGTTCAGGACCAGCGGCATATAGTAGTCGTCGCCGACCTTGGTGGTCACATAAGCGCCGTCCTTGGACTTGTAGTTGATGTCGTTCTCGGTAGCGATGTCGCCGGGGATCTTCTTGTAGCGGACGCCCTCGACGTAGTCGTTGCCCTCAGCATCGTACACCCAGCCGCCTTCGGTCAGCACTTCGATGGCGCTGTCCACGGAGGTAGCATAGGCGTTCAGGATCATGCCCTGATCCACAGCGGCCTTGTACATCCAGCTGCCGGAATAGTAGGGGCCGTCCACAACGCCGCCATAGCCGCCGGTGAAGTCCTTGGCGAACTTGGCGCGGTCCATGCAGTAGGCGATCGCCTGGCGCACTTCGGTGAACTGAGCGGGGCCGTAGTCGGCGCGGAAGCCCAGCTTCCCATATCCGGCGCGGCTGTAGTGGGTGTAGACGTACTTGCCGTCGGAGCCGTCGGCCAGCGCCAGTGCCTCGTTGGTCTCGTCGCCGCCGGTGATGCCCGCGATGACGTCCAGCGTACCGGCCTTCAGATCCTCCAGCTGCGTGCTGGAAACGATCTTCTTATAAACGACCTTGGCGATGGTGGGCTTCACGCCTTCGTAGTTGCCCTTGAAGTTGGGGTTCAGCTCCAGCACAGCGGACTTGTCGGCGCTGTCGTAGGACTTGACAACATAGGGGCCGGAGTAGGGATAGGTGGTGTCGGTATTCTGGCTGGCAGTCACGATGTGGTCAGCCATCACGTACTTGTCGCCTTCCTTGGCGTAGAAGTCGTCGGTGAAGTACACGCCGTTGCCGTCGTCCTTCACGTCGGCGTCGCCGATCCACAGGGAAACGTCGTAGGCAGACAGGCCGGCGTAGGAAATGGCGTAGAAGTAGTTGGCATAATCGGCGGCCACGGTGATGGAATAGGTGTAATCGTCGATCATCCGCAGACCGGCCAGCTCCTTGGTGCCGGAGCCCTCGGTGCCGTCATAGGTGTTGAAGGTCTTGAAGCCCTCCAGCGTCATGCCGGACTGGTGATCCTTGCCGGCGGCGGCCACGCCCACAGGGCTGGAGAACACCATGGGGAAGACCACGTAGTTCTTCACGGTGACGGGGGTGCCGTCGCTGAGCTTCAGATCGTCATAGATGGTCACGGTGTAGGTGCGGGTGCCGTCCTCGTTCATGGTCTCTTCGTGAGACTTCACAACGGTGGGGTTCCACTCGAAGCCGCCCTCCTTGGTGGTAGCGACGGTTTCCAGACCGGTGGACAGGTTCTGCACGTCCAGATCGGCCGCGCCGGGGTTGGTGCCACCGAAGGTCGCGTAACGGAACTTGCCGGACAGATCGGTGGTGTGGCCCAGAATGATGCTGTTGTCCTCTTTTTCGGAGGTCCAGTCGATCAGAGCGGCGGCGGGAGACCAGTAGGGGTTGGTGGGATGCTCGTCCGTGCCCTTGATCTGCGCGTTGTACAGATCGTAGTACTCGTTGGCGTACAGGGGAATTTCGGGCATCAGGTAGTTCCAGCGCTGCATGTAGTAGCGCCACCAGGTCGCGTACACATCGTCTTCGGTATCCCAGCCGTCGACGACCTGGGTGTTGTAAACCATGGCCATGCTCAGGAAGTCAAGGCCCAGCTCGTACTCCACGCCATCCTTTTCGATGTAGCACAGGCCGGTTTCCTCATCCTCAGTAACGTCGGCGATGGTGGTATCCTTGCCAAACTGAGAATACAGAGAGGTGTAATCCACGCCGTATTCTTTGCCATTGATGCTCTTGGTCTCAGCTTCCTCAGCGAAGGCAGCGGGAACCAGAGAGAGCAGCATCGCAGCGGCCAGAACCAGAGAGAGCAGCTTCTTCATGTTCAGTGTCCATCCTTTCTTTTCGCTTCCCGTCGAACATTGTTTCAGGAATGTACAGCGGTTATTCCTGATTTTACGTCATACTGACCATTTTGTCAATGTTCTTTCCCGATTTCCAGCCTTTTTCTGCACAAAGCCATCACGTTGTTCGCAATAAATGTCTTGATTTCCTTCACTTGTCAAAACGAATGGTTTTTTTCGCAGGCTCTTTGAGGCTCCCCAGCCGTTGACTCAGCCCTGTTTTCAGCTCTTTTCAGCCGAATTTCCGCCTGTGCTCATTTGCAGTTTGTTCTCGGATTGTATTCAATTTTGGCTTACGGGTCTGTCCGCTGGGGAGGACGTCCCTTCCCATCTTCCCGGAAATGTTCGGAAAAACGCCATTCAAAGAAAAGCAGTATATAAATATATAGAAACAAAAAAACGACCCTTTCGGGCCGTTTTTTTCGGTTACACCATTACGCCTGGGCGGGAGCTCCCACGGGGCAGGTGCCGGCGCAAGCGCCGCATTCGATGCACTTATCAGGATCGATCACGTACTTGCCGTCGCCCTCGGAGATCGCTTCCACGGGGCACTCGGACTGGCAGGCGCCGCACATGATGCACTCGTCAGAAATTACATATGCCATCGTCGTTTACCTCCTGTATTAATGGCAGGCTTCTTTTGGGAGGTCTGCTTAGATGAATGATAACACGAAAGCGGCCAAGTTGCAAGTACAAAGCGCCCCTGTTTTTCCTTCCATTTGGAATTTGAAGCAGCTGCTTTCCGTCAGGCTTTTTCCGGCGCGGGAAGCTCTTTTTGTTTCTCCCGCAGAGCGGACAATTCTTCGTGAACCTTCGTCATCACAGGGATCGCCATATCCACCGCTGCCTCGGGGGACAGATTCCGCTCGCAGAGCACCAGCTCCGGCTTTTTGCCCACAGCGAAGCGCAGCCGCCCGTCCGCTTTGGTGATGGCTTCAAACAGCTGATCGGGCTCGGGCATGTGCCGCTCATCCAGCCGCAGGTGAACGCCGTCGGGCCGCAGGGACAGATGGCTGACCCCCAACTTGCGGGTCACGCCCCGCAGCTGGGCGATGCGGATGAGGTTCTCCACCGGCTCGGGAATATCGCCGAAGCGGTCGATCAGCTCCTCCTCGATGGACAGGCGGCTCTCCTCGTCCTCCACCATGGCGATGCGCTTGTATACCTCCACCCGGAGCCGTTCCTCCCGCACGTAGCTTTCCGGCAAATAAGCGTCGATATTCAGCTCCACGCGCGTGTCCAGTTCGGGGATCTGCTCCCTGCCCTGGGCCTCCCCCACCGCCTGCTCGATCAGCTTGACGTACATATCGTAGCCCACGGTGCTCAGATGGCCGCTCTGCTCCGGGCCCAGCACGTCGCCAGCGCCGCGGATCTCCAGATCACGCATGGCGATGCGGTAGCCCGCGCCGAACTCGGTGAACTCCCGAATGGCGTTCAGCCGCTTCTGGGCGGTCTCCGACAGGCTCTTGTTGGCGCGGACGGTGAAGTAGGCGTAGGCCTGACGGCTGCTGCGGCCCACCCGGCCCCGGATCTGGTACAGCTGGCTCAGGCCGAAATGATCCGCGTCAAAAACGATCAGCGTGTTGGCCTCGGGCACGTCCAGCCCGCTTTCCACGATGGTGGTGCACAGCAGCACGTCGTAGGCCCCGGCGTAGAAGTCCAGCATCACGTCCTCCAGCGCGTTTTCCCGCATCTGGCCATGGGCCACGCCGATGCGGGCCTCCGGCACCAGCGCCTGAATGCGCTGGCGCATCTGCTCGATGGAGCGCACCCGATTATATAGGAAGTAAACCTGCCCGTCCCGCTGCAGCTCCCGGCGGATGGCCTCCCGAATGATGCCGTCGTCGTAGTCCATCACATAGGTCTTGACGGGCAGACGTTCCTCCGGCGGCGTTTCCAGCAGGCTCATGTCCCGGATGCCCACCATGCTCATGTGCAGGGTGCGGGGAATGGGTGTGGCGGACAGGGTGAGCACGTCCACCTTTTCCTTCATATTTTTAATGGCTTCCTTGTGGTTCACCCCGAAGCGCTGCTCCTCGTCCACGATCAAAAGGCCCAGATCGTGAAATTTCACGTCCTTGCCAAGCAGGCGGTGGGTGCCCACGATCATGTCCACTTCGCCCTTTTCCAGCTTTTTCAGGGTCTCCTTCTGCTCGGCGGCGGTGCGGAACCGGCTGAGCATCTCCACCCGCACGTCGAAGCCGGAAAAGCGCTTCTTGATGGTGTTGTAGTGCTGCTGCACCAGAATGGTGGTGGGGGCCAGCAGGGCCACCTGCTTGCCCTCCACCACGGCCTTGAAGGCGGCCCGCAGGGCTACCTCCGTCTTGCCGTACCCCACGTCGCCGCACAAAAGCCGGTCCATGTTGTGAGGGCTTTCCATGTCGGCCTCGATCTGAGCCACGGACTGCTGCTGATCCTGCGTCAGCTCGTAGGGGAAGGCGTCCTCGAATTCCTGCTGCCACGGGTTTTCATGGCTGAAGGCATAGCCGGGATTCTTGGCCCGGCGGGCGTACAGCGCCGCCAGATCGAAGGCCAGCTTTTTCAGCCCCGCCTTCACCTTGCTCTTTTGACGCTCCCACTCGCCGCCGCCCAGATGGTTCAGCTTGGGCAGGCTGTGCTCCGCGCCGATGAACTTCTGCACCCGGTCGAACTGGTCGGCGGGCACGTAGAGCTTGTCGTTTCCGGCGTACTGAATTTGCAGATAGTCCCGGGTCACGCCGTCGCCCTTCATCTGGGTCACGCCCAGATAAACGCCTACGCCGTGCAGGTCGTGCACCACGTAATCGCCGGGCTTCAGGTCGGTAAAGCTGGAAATCCGCTCCCCCGCGTTCTGCTTCTTCCGGGCCCGGTGATAGGCGGAGCCGAAAATATCCGTATCGCTGAGCACGCACAGGTGCGCGTTCGGGTACAGAAAGCCCTTGTTATAGGAGACCGGCAGCAGCACCACTTCCCGCAGGATGATGTTGCCGTCCAGCGATTCGCAGTACACGGAGGGGATGTTCATCTCCTCCAGCGTTTTCTGCAGCCTGCGGCCCCGGTTCTCGCCGCCGGTCAGCAGGATGATGGCGCAGTTCTGCTCCTTCCACGCCTTGATGTCCTTGCCCAGCGCGCCCAGCTGGTTCTGATAGGGCATGGGCGGCTTGGAGCCGAAGGCGATCAGCTTGTCCGGCACAAGCCGTCCCAGTGAGGTCTGCACGTTATCGCTCAGCGATACCACGGGCCGCTTTTCCCAGTCGACCAGCAGTTCGTCATAGGAGAAGCGCAGGTTTTTTTGCTCGTCGAAGGCGTCGCCCCTCAGCCGGGCGTCCTCGTAGGCCTCGGCAAATTCCTCCTTCAACACCTTCATGCGCCCGGCGTACTGCTCGGGCCGGTCGCACAGAAGGATGGGGTCGTCCAGATAATCCAGCGCGGAAACCGTCTTCTCGCACAGCACGTTCATCCACATGGGCGCGGTGCGCAGGGTCTGTCCCGCTTCCACCAGCGCGGCTTCGTCCAGATGGCGACGCTCGTCGGGCACGTCCTTCCGGAAGGCCTCCGCCGTTTCTTCCTCCGGGCGGGCTTCCTTCGCGGCTTTGGCCGTCTTGCCCAGCTTGGCAGGTTTGCCGTCCAGCAGGTCTTCGCTGAGCTCCAGCGCGTCCAGCTCGGAAAGAAACTCGTCCAGCGCCGGCAGCGTCTCGCCGTTGTCCAGCGTAGTCTCCTGGGCGTGAAGCTCCTCCGCCTTTGCCCGCTCCCCCGCGCCGGTCTCGATGGCCCGGCGAAGCCGCTCCGCCGCCGCTTTCCGGTCGGTCACAAGGCATTCCGTGGCCGGGGCGATACGGGCCGTGGACAGCCGCTCGATGCTCCGCTGACTGATGCAGTCGAACCGGCGGATGCTGTCCACCTGCGTATCGAAAAACTCAACGCGCAGGGCGTTGCCCTCGTTGGGCGGGAACACATCCAGAATGGAGCCGCGCATGGCGCACTGGCCGCAGCCCTCCACCATGGAGACCCGCTCGTAGCCGCTGGCCAGCAGGCGGTTCATCAGTTCCTCCGGGGGATAATCCCGGCCTTCCTCCAGCGCGATCACGCTCTGGCGGAAAACCGCCTTCGGCACGCAGCGGTCCAGCAGGCTTTCCAGACTAAGGCACAGAATGCGCGCGTTTTTCCGGCAAAGCTCGTCCAGATTGCGCAGCCGCAGCCACGTGCTTTCCCGGCTGGACGCGGCGCGGCTGAACTGCAGATCTCTCGGCGGCAACACGCCGCATTTTTCCCCGGTCAGCCGCTCAATGTCCTGCGCATAGCGCTGGGCCACCAGCTCCGTGGAGCACAGCAGCACCACCGGGCGGCCCGTCTTGCGCCGCAGCGCCGCCGCCAGAAAGGGCCGCTCGCCCTCGGAAATTTCATAAACGGACGTGCAGCCCGCCCGGCCCAGCCGTTCCACCAGCGTTTTCCACTCGTCCCGGCTTTCGTAGGCGCTGAAAAGCCCCTCGTTCATTCTTTTCCTTCCTCCGCCTGCTCCGAAGCCGCCGCGTCGTCCCCCTCCGGGGCCGCTTTCTTCGTTGACTTCTCCTTCTTTGGCTTCTTGGTATTATAGCGGTTCATAGCGCTGTTAATCCCGTTTTTCAGATATTCCAGCACCGCGTCGGCGGCCTGCTCGTAGGCCTTGTCGGCGATCTCCTGTTCCTCCGCCGTCTGGTAATGGCTCAACACCCAGTCCGCCAGATTCCAGCCGAGGCCCCGCTGGCCCACCCCCACGCGAATGCGGGGGAAATCCTCCGTGCCGGTCTCCGCCACGATGGAACGCATTCCGTTGTGGGTGCCTGCGCTGCCGTTGGGCCGGATGCGCACCGTACCCTGCGGAATGTCGATATCGTCATAGATCACCAGCACGTTTTCCGGCGGGATCTTATAGTAGTCCATCAGCTCCCTCACGGCCAGACCGCTCAGGTTCATGTAGGTCTGGGGCAGGGCCAGAATCACCTTCTGCCCGTCCACGAAGCAGTCGGCGGTCTGGGAATAGCCCTTTTCCCGGCTGATAGTGACCCCCAGCTTTTTTTCCAGCACGGCCATCACGTCAAAGCCTACGTTATGCCGGGTATGGGCATACTGCTGGCCGGGATTGCCCAGCCCGACGATCAGATACATCGTTCCCGTTCCCCCTTTACGGACAAACACGTTCGGCGGGGACTGCATTGCCGCCCCCGCTTTTTCGCAGCTATTGTAGCATGAAAGCGGGCTTTCGGCAAGGGAAAGCGGCCTTTCCTCCGCTGAAAAAGCGTCTCCCCCATGCTTGCTCTTTGGGGAGACGCTTCCTTTATTCAATTTACTGCAAAATAAGCCTTTTTTAGCAGCTGTGCGCCATTCAGCGGGGCCAGCTTACTTTTCCCGCTTGAACTGCCGGAAAGAAAAGTCGCCGATCAGAAGCGGAAACAGGACTTGTCCGTAATTCACGCCGCCCCAGCCCCTTGCCCCAATCCCCTCGGCCAAAGAGAATACTCCCTCCACGCAGAGGATCAGCGCAAAAGCGGTGACGGCCAGATATGCTTTTTTTCATGCTCGATCCCCTTTGACGGTTCTTGAAGCTTTTTCCCCATTTCGATCCGTACTTCGTGCCGCTCCGGGTCGTTGTTGGAGTAGGAGTACAAATCGAATCCGATAATGGAAAACCCGTTTTTCCGATAAAACGCAATGGCGCTTTCATTGCAGGACTGGGTTTCCAAAACGATCATCCGCGCGCCGCTGGCCTCCGCCGTTTCAGTGATACGGTTCATAAGCGCCGTTCCCACTCCCCCATGCCGCCGGGCAGGGTCGAACACGCAGATATTGCTGATTCGGAAACGGTTGTTCCAGCTTTCTATCGAGCCTTCCACAAACCCGATCAGCTTTTCGCCCTCAAACGCGCCGAAGGCGACCGGGGCTTCCAGCTCCAGCCACTCTCCAAAAAACTCATCCTCCTCAAAGGACTTCTCCGCCGGCGTTTCCAGCGGGATATATTTCATCGAAAAACCCTGTTCTGAAGGTTCGATCTCATAATAGCCGTTGGTCTGATAGCGGACGGTAAACTTCCTGCCCGCGTAGGTCCCGGGATTCAGCGGCAGAAGGATCATGGGGCGCACACCTCCACAAACTGGAATTTAACTATTTATCAATTCTTGCAGTTCATTTACAAAACGGCAGATATGAAATCCGTCACATACTGCATGATGAACTTGAATTGCTAAAGGAAGTATAATTTTTTCATCTTCTTTGTAATATTTCCCCATCGTGAAAATAGGAGTTAAATAATTATAACCTTTCTGCAAATTCAAATTAAACCCCTCAAATGTGGACCATGGTATCATAGACACAGTAAAAACATTTTCTGGAACATCTGGTTTTCCTATCATTCCATGATTATTTCCATACCGTTGCATATCATTTTTATATGCCATATAGAATGCTTCAAAGTTCGGTATATATGTTGTCCAAAGTTCAGAAAATGTTTCTGTATCCTCGTGAAAAATAGTATAACTGGGTATCATCTCGTCATATATACCTAATTCCCCCTCTTGATTAATTGCTGTTCTAAATTCCGAATGTCGGTTTACAATCGTTGCAAGGTAATAGAGCATGGCAGGATATAGTTTCATTTGTTTTTTCTTTATTTGGGTAATATCCAATTTAACGGTCATACTGTATGTGCAAGGTATATTCGTAAAGTAGTGTTCAAAATACTCATTCCGCTTCCAACTATTTCTATCAATTTTTTCAAATACCATTTCAGTGTTCTCCTATAAATTCCGATTTCGGCTGCGTTCCCATATCCCGCTTTCCGGGCAGAGCCATGTTTCTGAAACCGCCCGTTATGGCAGCGTGAAAGCAGGCTGCGGCCTCTCATTCATTTTGCTGAAAATCAGCTGTTTCTTATTTTTCGGACGTTGCGGTTCATCAAGTGTCTCCCCAGATTCCGATACATAAACGCCTTGAGGGCCGACATTTCCTGATGGTGCTCCCGCAGCAGCTCGTCCGGAGAATCATAGACCCCGAAATCCTGATTGATGCCCTCGCTCTGAATATAGGTATTGTTTCGGTCAAAGTCGATGGTCGGATGCTGAAAATCCTTCACCGCCACGCCATAGCCGCAAAACGCGCCCGTGCAGTCGCTGTACTTCTTTTGCAGCTTGTGCAGGTAATCGCTGTCCAGAATAAAAGCTTCCAGTTCATACCACTGGTCTTCCAGACAGACCTCCACCCAGCTGTGGAAGACATTCTGCGGAGCGTTTCGATACACAACGCCCGTCATCGCGCCCTTTTGGAGCTTCTTATCAATGGTGAAGCCGTGGACTCTGCAGGGGATCCCGCAGGCCCTTAAAAGCGCCATGAACAGCGTTCCCTTCGTGTTGCACTGCCCGTACCCATCCGCCAAAACCCGGGAGGCGGGAACGCCGTCGTCCACATTATACCCGAACTGTATCTCATCCCGCACAAAAAGATAGATGGATTTCAGACGCTCAAATTCGCCCATTTCCTTCCAGCCTTTTTTCTCTATCAACTGCCGGATTTGGGCGTTTGAATAGTCCAGCATAGGGGTTTCCATCAAATAGCGGTTCATACGTCCTCCTGAAATTCTTAACTGTTCTTTCTGTTTTTCACTCGCCAACATCCGCCCCGGCGGAATGGGAAAGTCCAACGCCTGATATGCCCGAACCGTGTTCTTCTTCCAGCAGATTGCGGATCACCTTGGTAATGCGGGATTCTCCCTGATGATTCCATATGAACTGAACGTCACTGCCCACGACTGGCTTTTCCGTCGTGGCACCCGCTAAATGGGCCGAAATGAGCTTTTCCCAGTACCGAACGGAATAAACGCCGTCCTGAATCGCTTCCACCACGCCTAAGTGCTGCCCGAAAATCTGCTGGAAGCCCTCCTGAGCCTTCACCTTCCGATATTTTGGAAATTCCTCGCCGATCCTGTTCAGCGCCTCCTGATCGTCCAGCTTTTCAAAGTCCTGGCTTTCGATCAGTTTCCCGTGGATGGAAGAAAAATCGTCATTCAAGGGAAAGACCATCAGCGCGTCAGGAGAATTGCCCCAAGCGTCCGTAATGCCGAACTCCGCCCCTCTGCGGAAGCCGAAGCGGGGATAATAATACGGTTCCCCCATAATGATAATGCCCGCAGCGCCGAATGACCCGGCAAGGCCAAGAGTTTCCCGCACCAGTGCGCCGCCGATGTCGTTGCCCTCCATCATCGGCTCCACCGCCAGCGGCCCGAACGTGACGACCTCGCGCCGGGTATCGCCGTCCACGATCCATGCTCTTGTGTAGTAGATCACCCCGACGATCTGTCCGTTCCACTCCGCGACGCGGCTCAGCTCCGGCACATAATCTCGAGAGTCTCGGATGATCCGCGTCAGCAGATGCTCCGTGCATCCCGGCCAATACTTGTTCCAAAAGCTGCGCATGACCATCTGTTCCGTCTGGTGATAGTCGGCAGGCGTTTCCTGTCTGATAATCAGATCCTTCAGCATTTTCCGGCTCCTTTTCTGGATGAAAGCGGCGTTTTTCCGAATGCAGACTTGCGTCCCCGTCTAGGGAATATCCTATCATACGTTCCATAGAATGGCAATGACGCAAAACGGCCGCAGCATATTTCCATGCCGCGGCCGTTTGAATTTCTATGCGCCCTTCGTCTGAAAAAGGCGTTTGGTTTTTACTTGCGGTACAGCACTTCGCTGCGCTTGGGACCGGTGGAGAGCATCCGCACCGGCACTTCGATTTCCTTCTCGATAAATTCCACGTACTTGCGGCAGTTCTCAGGCAGCTTGTCCCATTCGGTAATACCGCGCACGTCGCTCTTCCAGCCGGGCAGCACGGTGTACACCGGCTTGGCCCGCATCAGGGAAGGCGTGGAGGGGAAGTCCCGCACCAGCTTGCCGTCGATCTCGTAGGCGGTGCAGACCGGGATCTCATCCAGATAGCCCAGCACGTCCAGATTGGTCATGGCGCACTCGGTAGCGCCCTGCGCCATACAACCGTAGCGGGTAGCTACCGCATCGAACCAGCCCACCCGACGGGGACGGCCGGTGGTCGCGCCGTATTCGCCCGCGTCGCCGCCGCGGTCGCGCAGTTCCTTAGCTTCATCGCCGAACAGTTCGGTAGTGAACGGGCCAGCGCCCACGCAGCTGGAATAGGCCTTGGTCACGCAGACGATGTCGCTGTAGGCGGTCGGAGGAACGCCCGCGCCCACGGTGCCGAAACCGGCCAGCGGAGAAGAAGACGTGGTATAGGGATAGATGCCGTGATCGGGATCCCGCAGCGTACCCAGCTGGCCTTCCAGCAGGATGGTCTTGCCTTCCTTCAAGGCCTGGTGCAGGAAGCTGGTGGTGTCGATCACCATGGGCCGAATCTGCTCCGCCTGCTTCTTCAGGTGAGCGATCAGGGCCTCCAAATCGATCTCGGGCTTGTGATACAGGTTGCGCAGGGTGGCGTTCTTCTGCTCCACCGCGCTGGAAAGCCGGGTGCGCAGCATGTCCTCGTCATACAGCTGGCAGACCTGCACGCCGATTTTCAAATACTTATCGCCGTAAAAAGGAGCAATGCCGCTCTTGGTGGAGCCGAAGCCCGCCTTGCCCAGCCGTTCTTCCTCATACTTGTCAAAGGCCACATGATAGGGCAGCAGTACCTGTGCCCGGTCGCTGATGTACAACTTGGGCATGGGCACGCCGCGGCTGACCAGACTGTTCAGTTCCTCCACGAACCGCTCCACGTCCAGCGCCACGCCGGGGCCGATCACATTGACGATGTTGCTGTGGAACACGCCCGAGGGCAGCAGGTGCAGCGCAAATTTACCGTAATCGTTGATAATGGTATGGCCGGCGTTGGCGCCGCCCTGAAAACGAACCACGATGTCGCTGTTCTCCGCCATCACGTCCGTGATCTTTCCCTTGCCTTCGTCTCCCCAGTTGGCGCCTACGATGCTTCGAACCATAACTGATCTCTCCTTCACTCGCTTCTGCGGCCGGGACAAAAATAAGCATAGGCCATTCCCCTTTATACTATATTTAAGCAAGAAATGTCAAGCGGACAGAGGAGGACTTTTGATGAAGAAGAGCCGTCTTTTCCCTAAAAAGCACCTATCGGGGCTGCTGGTGCTGGCACTTGCGGGGCTTTTGCCCCTTTCCGGCGCGCTGGCGGCGGACTATGCCGACGGCGTTTATCAGGATCTGGCCCCCGGCTACAACGATGACGTCATCGTCTCCGTCACCGTTCGGGATGGGAAGATCACGGAATTCGACGCCAAAAACCGCAACGGGAACGAATCCGAATATTTCGGGAAGGCGCTGGAGGGCATCCGGCAGGCCGTGCTGGAAAAGCAGGGGTTGGAAGGGGTGGACGCGGTCAGCGGGGCCACCGGTTCTTCGGACAGTATGCTGGCCGCCATGAAAGGCATTCTGGAGCAGCTTCGCGCAGGCGGCGGAGAGGGCAGCGTCAGCAGCGAAAACACGCCGTCTGCCCAGCCCTCCCCCACGGTCGATCCCGCCACGGCGCAAGTCTTTTCCGGGCTTGGCAGCACGGCCAATTTCCGCAACGGCCCCGGAAAGGACGCGGAGGGCACGCCGGTCTATTCCTTCAACATCGCCATGGCGAACGCGCTCTTTGACCGGGAGGGCAAAATTCTGAACGTATTTGTGGACGTGTATGAAGTATCCACCCCCAATTATGACGGCGAAACCATGCCTCATTTCAGCGGTTGGCCGGGCCGGGAAGGCTACAACGTCACCGACCCCGCCACCGGCAAGGTCACGGGCGTCAGCCAGAACACCGAAGAAAGCGCCGCCGAGGAGCTTTCCCAGTGGAAAACCAAGCGCGACCGGGGCGACGGCTACGGCATGAATCCCTCCAACGAATGGTACAAACAAATGAACGCCTACCAGCAGTGGATGACCGGCAAAACCGTGGCGGAGCTTCGGGACTGGTATGGCAGCTCCACCCGCCCCTCCACGGGCCGTCCTCTTGACCCGGCTTCAAATGCCGAGGAGGATCAGGAACGGCTGTCTGCCCTGAGCCAGCAGGAAAAGGACGATCTTGCCGACCTGCGCAGCATGGCCACCATGAGCCTCAGCGACAGTCATGGTCTGCTTCTGGAAGCGATCGAGAAGGCGTATGAAAACCGAGTGCCGGTGGGCGGGGTAGCAGTAGAATAATGAGATTGGCCGCTTTTCTGCATTTTCATTTAACATATGAGTACAAGAAAATATGTGTTGATTTGTACCGACAAGGGAGATGGTCAGAGACACCAGACGGAGTAAACGAAAAACGATTTCACGATACGATTCGGACTTGGGTTCGCATAGAAGATGTTTGCGAACCAGAAGTCCTGAGGCATAAAAACCAGAACAAAGTATGGACAGCAGAAAAAATATGAATTGGTAGCCAAAGTTTTAGCTGGTGCATCGTGTAGAGAAACGGCAATTTCGGTCGGAATCAATAACGGTCTCTTGTATCAATGGGTCAGATACTATAGAATGAAAGGGTATCAAGGATTGGCCGCTCAACGAAAAGGACGACCACCCAAGGAGCCTGACATGAAAAAAATGTATTGGCAGAGTTAACCCCATCCGAACGAGAGGAAATGATTCAGCTCATAGCTGAGAACGAACTTCTCAGAGCGGAGAATGACGTAATAAAAAAGAAATCGCCTTGAGAGAAGAACGATGCGCGGCGCAACTCAAGGCGAAAAAGCTGCGCTCGTCCAAAAACTGCGCAAAGAAGGATACGAACTGAACGATTTGTTGGATGCAACCTTCTTCCTTTCTGCCGCTTAAAAGGTTCTCAATCTCCCCGCCCCAAAATCTTCCTTGGTTGATTGAGCAATTCCGTCTTTTGGCAAAATTGGGATCAAAAAGTCGTGATTGGGCAATTTATCCAGTAAAAATGTACGTATAATTCAATTGACGGTCGGAAATGACAAATTATATACTGATAACATCAATTAAAACTTCAAGGAGGGTACCCCATGAAACGTCTCGTCGCTATTGCACTGACTCTCATCCTGTGCCTCAGCCTCTGTTCTTTCGCTGCTGCGGAAGAAACGGACGTGTACGGCAAGTACGAAGAACCCATCAAGCTCACCATTCTAAGCGAGGACTTCAAGACCGGCAACACCAACTATGATGCGAACGACCCCCGCCGCGCCTCCGCTACCCAGAACGTGTGGATCGACGCGTACAAGGATTATCTGAATATTGATGTGGAACGCCAGATCGCGGAAGACGAAACCGCGCTGGCAGCACTCATCAATACCGCCATGGCCTCCGGTGACCTGCCCGACGTCATCATCTGTAACAAAGCCATGTTCTACACGCTGGTAGAAAACGGCGTACTGCAGGATGTGCGCGCCGCCTATGAGGGCTACCAGCAGAAACGCCTGGTAAAGGACGCCCTGGACAGCCTTGATATGTGGGATGCCTGCACTGTGGATGGTCAGCTTCTGGCCGTGCCCTGCGTGAACAACTTCTACAACAATACGCAGATCCTGTGGATCCGTCAGGACTGGCTGGATAAGGTGAACATGGAAGCCCCCCGGACCCTCGACGAGATGATCGCTGTGGCGCAGGCTTTCAAGGACGCCAAGCTGGGCGGCGAGGATACCATCGGCATCGCCATGACCGGCACCACCAGCCACAACTACGACGCGATCCTGGCCGCCTACGGCGCCATCGCCGGCTGCTGGCAGCCCAAGGAAGACGGCACCTATGAATACGCTTATGTCAGTGACACCGCCCGCGAAGGCCTGCTGAAAATGCAGGAGATCTATGAGAAGGGTCTGGTCGTGCCCGATATGGCCGTGTGCGACGACAAGACCGTGGCCGAGCAGATCGCCAACGGCCGAGCCGGTATGTATTACGCCACCGGCTGGCACGTCGTGACCGACATGAAGACCAGTATGGTCAACGATCCCGAAGCCGTTTGGACCTGTGTGGCCGCTCCCAGCGTGGACGGCGAACGCTTCAAGCAGTGGACCAATGCGAACTGCCACACTTTCACCTGTGTTACTACCGCCTGCAAGAATCCTGAAGCCGTCTTCAAAATGATGGAACTGGAACAGCATATGTACACCGAGCCCACCGATGAAGAAATTCCGAAGTATTATGCCGACCCCGACGACGCTTTCCAGTACTGGGATCTGCGTATCTTCCGCAACTTCGGCCGCGGCGACTTCGACTTCTACCGTTCCAAGCTGATCAACGAAGCGCTGGAAAAGAACCTGACCGTGGACGAAGTTGCTCCCGTGATCAAGGACTTCTATGCTCAGTGCCTCAAGGCCAAGGAGGGCGACCGCTCCATGCTGGGCCGCCTGATCTGCCAGACCGAGGCTTACCCGCTGCAGAATAGCTTGCTGGAAGGCGGCTGGCTGGTGCCCGCCTATAACGGCCCGCTGACCGAGACCATGAGCGTGTATGAAAGTACGCTGCTGGACGACCTGCGCAGCGCCATCGCCAAGGTCATCACCGGCGAGGATATCTCCGTGTGGGAAAAGGCCGTGCAGGATTGGTACGCTAACGGCGGCCAGACCATCACCGACGAAGTGAACGAGTACTACGCCAGCCAGAAGTAACCGGCGGATCGACGATCCCCCGTCTCAGGGCTCCGGCTCCGGGACGGGGGATTTTTGAAACGATTTATCCTGAAAGCCCGCCTGATCTTATCGCATATTTTCACTTTGGGAGGAATTTTCATGAGCCAACAGCAAATTGCCGCGCAGCGCAGCCTCAAGCGCAGGAATCAATTCCGGCGGAATCTGCCCCTGTATTTGATGCTGCTTCTGCCCGTTCTGCTTCTGTTTATCTATAACTACATTCCGATGGCTGGCATCGTGATCGCCTTCCAGAAGTTCCTGCCTGCAAAGGGCGTGCTTGGCTCCAAGTGGGTGGGACTGCAGAACTTCAAGACCCTGTTCGGCATGCCCGGCTTTGGCCGCGCCCTGCGCAATACCCTGACCCTGTCCGTGTGGAAGATCGTGCTGGGCGTGGTGGTGCCCGTGGCCTTTACGCTGCTGCTGAACGAGTTGGGTTCCAGCGGTTTCAAACGCACGGTGCAGACCATGATCTACCTGCCCCACTTCATTTCCTGGGTGCTGCTGGCGGGCATTTTTGTCAAGCTGCTGGGCGGCAGCGGTCTGGTCAATAAGCTGATCGTGGCGCTGGGCGGCAAAAACATCATCTTTTTGGGCGACAACAAGTGGTTTCCCTTCACCCTGATCTTTACTCACATCTGGAAGGAATTCGGCTATGGCACCATCGTCTATCTGGCGGCGGTCACCGGCGTAAACGTGGATCTGTACGAGGCCGCGTCCATCGACGGAGCGGGCCACTGGAAGCAGATGCTCCACGTCACCCTTCCTGCCATTGTTCCGACCATCATCCTGATGACCGCGCTGGCTATCGGCAATATCATGAGCGCGGGCTTTGATCAGGTCTTCAATATGTATAACGAAGTGGTTTACGAGTCCGGCGATATTCTGGATACGCTGGTGTACCGCATGGGCTTCGGCGCGGGCGGCCAGTTCGGCCTTTCCACCGCCGCCGGGCTGTTCAAGTCCGTCATTTCCTGCACGCTGGTCATCGTGTCCTATCGGGTGGCCTACAAAACCAGCGGATACCGCGTTTTCTAAAGGAGGTCGTTCGTCATGGCTCAAGCCGCTGCAACTTTCAGCACCCCGAAAAAGAAGATCAAGGTCTCCGCAGGACGGCGCGTATTCGTTATCTTCAACTATATTTTCTGCTTTCTGGTGGGCATGATCTGTCTGGTGCCGGTGCTACACATTCTGGCGGTGTCCTTCAGCGGCATCGACGCGGTGGTCTCCAACAAGGTCACGCTCTGGCCCATTGATTTCAATCTGGAAAACTATGAGATCGTAGTGGGCGACGCGCAGTTTTTCCGCTCCTATCTGGTCACGTTCCTCCGCGCCATCGTGGGCTGGGCCGTTTCCATGCTGATGACGGTGCTGGCCTCTTATCCCATGTCCCTGCGGCAGAGTGCGTTTCCCAAGCGCAAATATTTCGTGTGGTACTTCATGGGCACTATGCTTTTCAACGGCGGCATGATCCCCACCTATCTGGTGGTCCGATACACGGGCCTTCTGAATACCTTCTGGGCCATGATCCTTCCCTGCGCCGTGGGCACCTACTACATCATCCTGATGATGAACTTCATGAAGGGACTGCCGGAGGCCATTTCCGAATCTGCCTTTATCGACGGCGCGGGCCACTGGACCACACTGACCCGGATCATCCTGCCCCTGTGCAAGCCCTCCATTGCCACGGTGTCGCTGTTCATCATTCTGCAGCACTGGAACGCCTGGTTCGACGGTATGCTCTACATCAAGGACATGAGCCTGAAACCCCTGCAGACCTACCTGCGCTCCATCGTCATCGTGGACAGCGCGGTAGGCGAGACCGGCATGACGCTGGAGGACGCGGTAGCCAATGCCACGGCGGACGGCGCTAACGGCGCGAAGATCTTTCTGGCCATTTTCCCCATCATGTGCGTGTACCCCTTCCTGCAAAAGTACTTCGCCAAGGGCCTTGTTCGCGGCAGCGTGAAGGAGTAAGATAGAACCATCCAAATGAGACTGCACGGCCCGCCGGAACAGGCAGGCCGTGCGGCAGCATCAGGGGGCGGCGGGTTTTGTTCAGACGGACGGCGTTTACCCGGCTTTTTGTTATTTTTCTGGTCTGCCTTCTGGTGCTGGAGGGCGCTTTGTTTGCGCTGATCGCGTGGAGCCGCGGCAGCGTTCAGCACGAACTGAACCAGTCCACGGCCAACAGCCTGCGCTACCTTAGCCAGCAGATCGACGATGACATCGCCAATCTGCAGTATCAGATGCAGTGCGCCACCCAAAGCCGGTTCATCACCCATCTGTTCGCCTATTATCAGACCATGAAGCCGTCGGAACGTTACACGGAGCTGAAGGATGCGCTGGCCTATCTGAACAACCTGAGTACGTATAACCGCAATATCGACCAGCTGGAGCTGTATGGCTGCCAGCACGGCCTTCGACTTGGCGTGGGCAAGGCTCCGGCCGTGACCTACCTGAGCAGTGATGAGATGCAGGTCCTTCTGGACGCGGCCCGGAAGGATGGCATTCGGCTGCTGTCCTCGCTGGAAGGTGAGCTGACAGTCAACTACATGGTGCCCATATCCAGCTATTTTTCAGACCGGAGGCCGACGTTTTATCTCCGGGCCACCTTCCGCCGGCTACGGCTGGTGGAAAACCTGCAGTCCCTTGCTAGAGACGGGGACGCGGCCATGGCCTATCTGATTTATCTGCCGGAAAAGGTGGTTTACGCCACTCCCGCCGCACCGGATCACGCGGCGGCGCTGATGAGCATGGCCTTTACCAGGGAAGTTGGCTTCCTTGACACGAAAGTGGACGGCCGAAAATACGTGGCAGTTGGAAAACTGCTGGATGAAAACCCGGACTGCCTGCTGGTGCAGCTGATCGATGCACAGAAACTGTACGCTTTTCCAAACCGGCTTCAGAATCTGATGGTGCTATTCACGGCGTGCGGCTTTGTGGCGCTGGCATTTTATATGCTCAGCGTCCGGCGCACAGTGGCGCGGCCGATCAACGATCTTCTATGGGCCTTCGACCGTATCAGCGAGGGACGGCTGCAGACCCGGCTGGAGCCCTCCTATACCGATGAGTTCGATCGGCTGTCCCGTCATTTCAACCGAATGACCGCCCAACTGGCCGGGCTGATCGAAAAGGACTATAAGCAGACCATCCTTTTGCAGGACGCGAAGATGAAGCACCTGCAGGCCCAAATCAACCCGCATTTTCTTTACAACAGCTTCTACCTGCTTAGCCATCTGGTGAAAATGGAGGATCAGGAAGCGGCGGAGAAGCTCAGCCGCTATCTGGGGGATTATTTCCGCTATATTACCGATCAGAGCCGGAACGTACTGCCTCTTCAGGAAGAGTACGACCACGCCGTGATCTATTTGAGCATTCAATTGATGCGCTTCGGTCACCGGGTCTGCGCCGAAATCGAGCCGGTACCCAAAGCCTTTGCTTCGCTGGCCGTACCCCGGCTGATCCTGCAGCCCCTTTTGGAAAATGTGCTGGAACACGGCATCGAGGCCGACGATCAGGTGCGGGTGAAGCTCAGCTTCCACTGGGAGGGATCCTATCTCCGCATCTGGGTGGAGGACAGCGGCAGCGCTTTGGCCGATCAGACCATCAGCCGGCTCAACGCCCAGTGCGAATCGGAGGAGACTCCGGCGGGTCATGCCCTGAGCAATATCCACCGCCGGCTGTCGATCCATTATGGCGACCCGGTCTGCGGGCTTTCTTTCAGCCGCTCGCCGCTGGGCGGGCTACGGGTATGCCTGACCGTGAAACAAAGAGAAGGAGCGTAGGCCATGGATCGAATTTTCCGTTTGCTGCTGGTGGATGACGAACCACACGTGACGGGCGCGTTGTCGCTGCAGCTGGAAGCCCGGGAGGATCTGGATGTTTATATAGCCAACAGCGCTGCGGAAACGTTGAACGTGCTGCGCAAAACTCGCATCGACCTGATGGTGTCCGATATCCGTATGCCCGGTATGACAGGACTGGAGCTGCTGAGCCGGGTACAGAAAGAGCAGCCGGACTGCAAGGTGATCCTGCTGACGGGGTATGCGGATTTTAACTATGTGTACGAGGCCATGCGGCAGGGCGCGGCGGGCTACGTGCTGAAAAACGAGAGCGACGAAACGTTGCTGGAACAGATCGACAAGGTGCTTTCAGAAATCCGCAAGGAAGAGCAGACGCGCCGTCTGCTCCATACCGTGCTGACAGAGGAAAAGCAGGAACCCAAGAGCGTGATCTCCGTCCAGAGGGCCGTTTCCCTGCCGGAACCTCAGAAGGGACAGTGCAGCACGCTGCTCTATCTGGCTGACGGCCGGGAAATGCCGCCAGGCCTGCTGAACCTGATCCCCCGGTATTTTCAGGAGGAACTGGAAGGCTGGGCATTGTTGCGTTCGGAAAGCGGAGCGTTATTTCATCGGCTCGTCTGGAAACGGGTTCGTCCTCTTTCCTGGTACAGCAGCGTACTGGAACGCCTGCAGGGGCATTGGCCGAAAGCTGCGGTCTGAAGCTGTCCATTCTTTTGAGCCCGCTGCCGGACGACGCACGGACACTGCCGGAAGCCCTGCGCCGGATGGAAGAAGCCTGCGCCACCCTCAAGGCGGACGGCTCGGAAGAACCCTTTGTCTATACCCTGAGCCAGCCCGTGGAACAGGACGTCAACCCTTGCAGGCAGCTGCAAACCTATATCCGCAGCCATTTGAAGGGCGATCTGAGTCTGACCCAGCTGGGCAATATCACCGGCTACAACGGCGACTACCTCAACCGTATGTTCCGCCGGGAAACGGGCGAACCCATCGGACGCTATATCGCGGCCTGCAAGCTGGAAAGGCTGCGGAGTCTTCTGCAAAACCCGGATATGACCATCGAACGGGCCGCGTGGGAGGTGGGCTTTACCTCCCGCTCCTATTTCAATAGATTTGTCCGCCGGGAAACCGGAATGTCGCCCAATTCTTTCCGGGAAACGCTACTGGGCGAAGCCAGATCGGAAAATCGGTCTGAAGCTCAGACAACGGGGGAAGTCCATGCTTTTGATACGGAGAAATGAGGAACCTCAGCTACGCCGGAAAACCGCCTTCCAGGCTTTACAAACAAGGGGGAACGGCGCTATCATCAGCGTACGGGAATGAAGTTCTCCCGAGGGCAACCTGAACCGCTTTTTCAAAGCTGATGACTTCTGTGACGAATGGTTCGCAGAAGGGCGTCGGCTTTTTTGGTTTTTAGAATAGAAGCTGCAGACGGAAACACGGGAAAATATCTATATAATGACCATGGTAATTCTATGTAGGCGCTCTCAAAAAAACATTGCACACCAAAACAATGTTTTGCGTTACTGGATCCCGGCGACCGATCCTGCAGGAGGATAAACGATCATGAAAAGAGCAGTTGTGTTCACATTGGTAACGTTACTGATTCTTTCCTTAGAGGCGCGATCAGCGCCGGGCGGTCCGCGCCCAACGCCCCCTGTCACATCGTTCAGCAGGCGATGCGGCTACTGCGGTTCAAAAGATTCAGCGACGAATCCACATATAAAGAACTGAAATATTCGCCGGAGCCATCCTGCATGGAATACAGCTTAGGCAGAAAATCCTCCTTTGCCCGCAGATATTCCATCGTCGAAAAGCTCCGCGTTCCGGAAAGCCTTCGGATCGCGTCAGAGTCGCACTGCAGAAGCGTCGCCAGATGATTGAGCCGATCCTCGAAACGGGTCAGCTCCCCATAGCTTTCCTCAAAGGAATCCCCGTTCCTGCCGATGGCGCTGGAATAAGATGCGTGGTACAAGTTCCATAAATACGTATAGTCCACAAAGAAACAGGCACAGCAGCAGTGTACTGACCGCCAGCAGATATTTGGTGCGGATGGAAGCGTTACGGCAGCGGACGGACAGGCTCATGAGCGGTTCTTCCTTCTATGCTCCCGGTATTCATTGGGCGTTGCGCCTGTTTCCTGCCGGAACAACTTGGAAAAATAATGGGCGTTATTGTAGCCGCATTGAGCTGCCACCTCCGCAATGGGCAGATTGATTGCCGGGCCGCTTCGACGTGCGCCTCCGTCATCACCCATTTAACCGTACGGCCCGTATAAAGGTATATGGGAAAAAAGATCATTGTTGTCGGCGATGATGAACAAGTCAGTCCTCTGTCCGTTGGGCTTGATGAAGTAAAAATGCAGAATTTGATGAATATGCTCATCAAAGATAAGATACCGAACGCACATTTGTGGGATGCAAAGACTTCGCTGTATGATATAGCGGCACAGGTCTATCAACCGCTGATGCTTCGGGAACACTTTCGCTGTGTGCCGGACATCATAGGCTACAGCAATCTGCTCTCCTACAGAGGAAAAATCAAGCCTTTACGTGAAGCGGGAAGTTCTCCATTCAAAACGGCAGTTGTGCCTTTTCGCATAAATGGCGTACGAAAAGGACGCAGCAAAACGAATGAGGAAGAAGCGGATGCAATCGTTGCTTTTAGGCCTGGCTATCATGCCGAGTTTATTTATTCTATGATAGATGGTTGCACCATTCCACAAAAATTCGGCGCACAAAACCGAAACCGGCCGTTTTCATAATAGGGCATTTATCGTGTGCGCGAAGGAAAAATCTATTCGTGAGCCTTCTCGTGTATTCCTGCAAATCTAAAGGGCAAAAGAGGTATGGAGGACGCATTTTTGCATGAAAACAAACAAGCCTATCCTTTCGGATAAGCTTGTTTGCACCAACTAATGTCGGTTTTCATGGTACGAATGTTCTTATAGGAGTTATATCAAAACCATTATTTTACAACGGTTCGCGGATGGTCACAGGCAGTATTTACCTTCTTTCTATCACTCAAGATTATGAAAAATGAATCATTTGGAGGTCGACCTATGCCTCATAAGACCCTTGCCATCGTAAACCAAAAAGGCGGAGTGGGCAAAACCACAACGACCGCGAACTTGGGCATCGGGCTGGCGAACAGCGGGAAAAAGGTGCTGCTGGTGGACTGCGATCCCCAGGCTTCCCTGACCGTCAGCCTGGGCTATTCCCAGCCGGACGAGCTGGAAGTCACTCTGACAGACCTGCTCAAAAAGGTACTGCTGGACGAGCCTTTTCAGCCGATGGATGGAATCCTTCCTCATGCGGAGGGCGTTGACCTGCTGCCCGCCAACATCGCCCTTTCCGGCATGGAGGTATCGCTGGTAAACGCCCTGAGCCGGGAAACCATCCTGAAACAATATCTGGAACCCGTTCGAAGAAACTATGATTACGTTCTCATCGACTGTATGCCTTCTCTGGGAATGCTGACCATCAATGCCCTGGCAGCTGCGGACAGCGTTCTCATTCCCGTACAGGCGCAGTACCTTCCGGCCAAGGGCATGGAGCAGCTGCTGCAGACCATCGGTAAGGTGCGTCGGCAGATCAACCCCGCTCTGCAAATTGACGGCATTCTTTTGGAGATGGTGGACAACCGCACCAATTACGCCCGGGATATGGCGGCGCTGCTCAAGGAGACTTATGGCGGGAAGCTCCGCATTTTTGACGCGGAAATTCCGCATTCCATTCGGGCGGCGGAGATCAGCGCCGAAGGAAAAAGCATCTACTCCCATGATCTCAACGGAAAGGTGGCGGAAGCCTATCGCAGTCTGACAAAGGAGGTGCTGGGCTTTGAAAAGCAGCGCGCGCAACGTGAAGCTGGCCTCGGTCGATGATCTTTTCACCACGGAGGAAAACCGGCAGGAGATTCAGGCGGACGCCAAACGGGAAAAGGTGCAGATGCTCCCCCTTGCAGAGCTGCATCCCTTTCAGAATCACCCCTTCAAAGTCAAGGATGACTAGGCCATGGCAAACACCGTGGACAGCGTCAGGCAGTATGGCGTACTGGTTCCGGCCATTGCCCGGCCTCTGGAAAGCGGCGGATATGAGCTGGTGTCCGGCCACCGCCGCCATCGTGCCAGCGAACTGGCGGGCCTGACGGAAATGCCAGTTATTGTCCGTGATCTGGACGATGACGCCGCCACGATCATTATGGTGGACAGCGTGCGCCCGTAAGGCGCGTGGGTTGGGCACCCACGCTGCGCGGATCATTGTAGATTATGCTTTGAGAAAGCAATAGGTAAAGTTATAAAGTGTGAAAGCACAGCCTATCGCCAACAACTAACCTCGAGTGGAAACACAACGGGGACAACAGCACGTTTGTAAAGGCACAAGTCAGCGAAGTTCCCAAGCTGCGACTGAGTGTCGAGGCGAAAGGTACTGCAAGAGGATGAAAGCTACACTGCTTGAAGGAAAGCCAGAGGCTGGGGCTAACCATCTCCCCATCGAAAAGGGAAATGATACGGTGGTGCATCGGCGGGTTAGTATTTTGCTGTCTGCGACCCGCGGAATAACCGATGCAAGCTAACCGCAAGTAGCGGAAAAATGGTGAAAACTCCCATACCGACAACAGTACAACTCATCACAATGATCTAAACGGGGATTACCTAAACTGAAATGCCGGAAACGGCTATGCGTAATGCCGCAAGGAGATAAAACCCAAGTGTAAAAAGCAAGGGCGATGACGCTGAAAATTCAGCATGGTAACGGAGCCGTCATAGTAGTCCGAGGACCCTGAATTGACAGGGATAGCCGTAAAAACGGAAGCGAATAATGACGCCCACATGGCGAAGGACGGCAGTCTATTCTTCAGTACTGAAGCAGGGAGGATGTGTGAGACATTGAGAGAACCAGTAAAAGTATTGAAAAGTCTTTCAGAACAGTCAACAAACAAACAGTACAAGTTCAAGCGGTTATACAGAAATTTATATAACCCGGAGTTCTATTTCCTTGCGTACAAGAACATCAGTCAGTCTCAAGGGAGTATGACTCCGGGAGTGGATGGAAACAGTCTCGATGGGATGAGTGAAAAGCGAATCAATGAATTGATCGAGTCCCTGAAAAATTACAGTTATCAGCCTAATCCGGCGCGACGAGTGTATATCGAAAAAAAGAACAGCACTAAGAAGCGCCCGCTCGGGATCCCATCCACGGAGGATAAGTTGGTTCAGGAAGTCGTAAGAATGATACTCGAAAGCATCTATGAGCCGACTTTTTCAAAATCCTCACACGGGTTCCGCCCTAAGAGGAGCTGTCACACTGCTCTACAGCAGATACAGAGACAGTTTACGGGAGTCGCATGGTTTGTCGAAGGGGATATCCATGCCTGCTTCGATAGTTTTGACCACCATGTAATGATCGATCTCCTAAGGAAACGGATTGAGGACGAGAACTTCATCGCCCTCATGTGGAAGATGATGAGGGCAGGCTATATGGAACAGTGGGTATACCATTGCACTTACTCCGGTACCCCACAAGGATCAGGGGTGAGTCCGATACTTGCCAACATTTATCTTTCCCAAATGGATGATTTCGCCGAAGCCCTTAAGAGCAGTTTCGACAAGGGGAATTGCGAGACCAACCATGCCTACGGTAGAGCGGCCAGCAAGCTGTTCTATACTAGGCAGAGAAACCGCAAGAACTGGCAGAATTGGGGCAAAGAAGAAAGGAGGAACGCCCTAAAATTGCAAAAATCCGCTGTAGCCAAACTACACGAAGTGCCGAGCATGACAGCGTGCAACCAGAATTATAAAAGGTTATTTTATTGCAGATATGCGGATGATTTCCTGATTGGAGTGATTGGGTCACAGGAGGATGCTCTGGCTATAAAGGAGCAATTTAAAGAATTCCTCGGGAAGGCCCTGCATTTGGAGATGTCAGATGAGAAGACTAAGATTACGCACGGGACGGACAAAGCCCGTTTTCTGGGGTATGACATCACGACATCAAAGAATAGTGCATTGATGTACGACAAAAAGCATCAGCTCAGGAAAACCCACACAGGAGTCATCAAGCTATATGCACCAAGGGACAAGTGGCAACGCAAGCTGATGGAGTACGGCGCTCTCAGTATTCGCTATGGTGAGGACGGTAAAGAAATCTGGGACTCAAAACACAGAGGAAACATGGTTCACATGACGGACGTGGAAATCGTATCTACGGTGAATGCTGAAATCCGAGGAATGTATAACTACTATTCCATAGCAAACAACGCTACGGTGATAAAGAACTTCGCATTCATTCTGGAATACAGCATGTATAAGACCTTCGGGCTGAAATACCGCAAGAGCGTGTACAAAATCCAGCGGAAGTTCAGAAAAAACGGTATCTTCTGTGTTCCCTATAACGCAAAAACGGGGCTTAAATACTGTGAATTCTACCATGATGGCTTTAAGCACAAAAAAGATACTTGCAGGTTCAACCCCGACTTTCTGCCGCCCTATGTGAAATATGATCATCCCAACTATCTGCGCACAAGGATTAAAAACGGCATCTGTGAGCTTTGCGGATGTACTACTAAGGACATCCGTATGCATCATGTCAAGAAGCTGAAAGAACTGAAGCCGGACAGCGAATGGGACAGAGTTATGTTGGCTAAGCGTCGCAAGACGTTTGCAGTCTGCCCAGACTGCTTTGCCAAAATCGTTGAAAACTGAAAGACTATGATAGATGGGAAGCCGTATACACTGAGAAGTGTACGTACGGTTTCGAGGCGAGGCAATGGAAACCTACCGTAGCGATACGGCAAGGCGCCGTTGTCTTAGCCTACAATTTGCAGCGGGAAACGCTGCTGCCCAGCGAGAGAGCGTTTGCCTATAAGATGAAACTGGAAGCCATGAAACATCAGGGATTGCGGTCAGATTTAACTTCCCGACAAGTTGTCGGGAAGTTAGAAACTTCTGATTTGCTTGGGCAGAGTACTGGTGAGAGCGGACGGCAAGTCCAACGTTTCATCCGCTTAACCGCCCTGATTCCTGACCTGCTGAACCTTGTGGATGAAAAGAAAGTGGCGTTTAATCCTGCCGTGGAGCTGTCCTATCTGAAAACCGAAGAACAGGTTCTCCTGCTGGACGCTATGGAAAGCGAGCAGACCACACCCTCTCTGTCCCAGGCTCAGCGGCTCAAAAAATTCAGTCAGGAAGGGAAACTTTCGGTGGACGTGATGCGCGCCATTATGTCCGAGGAAAAAAAGCCCGAAATGGATAAGGTCATTTTTACGAGTGCCCGGCTCCGGCAGTATTTTCCCAAGTCTTATACGCCTCAGCAGATGGAAAACACCATTCTCCGACTGCTGGAACAGTGGCAGCGAAAGCGCCAGCATGAAGTGGAACGCTGAATAGTACAAAAGAAAGGAGGGGGAAGGGATGGCGGTTTTCCGGATAGAGCGCACCCGCGATTATACGGTCATGTCCAATCATCATCTGAAAAATCGGTTGCTGTCGCTGAAGGCAAAGGGGCTTCTGTCCGTCATGCTGTCGCTGCCGGATGAATGGGACTATACCCTTCGCGGTCTGGCGGCCATCAGCAAGGAAGGGGTGGACGCCATCCGGGAGGCGATTCGGGAGCTGGAGGACGCGGGCTACATCGTCCGCTCCCGCGGGCGCAACGAAAAAGGCCAGCTTTCCGGCACGGAGTATGTAATTTATGAGCATCCGCAGCAGAGTGCGGATGCACCTGTGTTGGATATTCCCACACAGGAAAAATCCGTTGTGGCTGACGAACCAAAAAGAGAATCGCAATCCATAAAATCTTTGGATTTTAGCACTTCCAAGGCGATTTACGGGTCTTGCGAAACGTCAAACAGCAGTGGAAAAACACCTATGTGGGAAAATCCAACGTTGGATCATCCAACATTGGAAAAGCCTACGTTGGAAAACCCTACGTTGGAAAATCCAACGCAATTAAATACTAAGAGATCAAAGACGAATTCAGAAAGTAAAAAACAAACAACTTCTTCTCTCCCTCTATCCATCCTCTCCCCCTCTCTGCCTGTACAGACGGAAGGAGGGATGGAGGAAGATCGGGTCCGAAAGTACCGGAATCAGGTGAAACGGAACATCGACTATTTCGAGATTTCGGAGGACTACGCGGCCAATCTGGAGCAGCTGGACGAAATCGTCGATCTCATGGTGGAAACGCTCTGCTCGACGCGCCCGACTCTGTCGGTTGCCGGGGACAATCTCCCTGCTTCGCTGGTCAAGGAACGGCTGCTCAAGATCAACTGCATGCACATCCAGTACGTCATGGACAGCCTGAAATCCAATACCACGCCCGTGCGCAACATCAAGCGCTATCTGCTGACCGTGCTGTTCAACGCCCCCGCCACCATCGACCACTACTACTCAGCGCAGTTCCGGCACGAATACTACCAGCAGGCCCAACGGAGCCGGGCAGAAGGGTAAACTTTTCAGGAGGTTAGTTCCATGCAGGAAGACATTGAAAACAGGGCGGTCGCTCTGGCCATCAAGAGCGTCAAGCTCACAGGTCACGGGCTGAAAGTCGCCATTGCCAAGTATCTGGCCCATCGGAAGGAGCAAAAGCTGCACACGGCTCCCACGGGCCGTCAGACGGTTAAACAGCTGATGCGGCAGGGACAGAGCGTGTCCAACATTGAGATCACAGACGGCAATATCCGGTCTTTTCAGCGGGTGGCCCGCAAATACAGCGTGAATTATGCGCTGAAAAAAGACACTTCGGGAGAAATCCCCAAATACCTGGTGTTCTTCAAGGCTAGGGACGCTGACGCTCTGACCGCCGCCTTTCAGGAATACGCCGCCCGGGAAATTAGACGGGAAAAGAAACCCACGATTCAGGAGCAGCTTCACAAGGCACAGGCCAAAAGAAAAACGCGGGAGCGAGGAGAAAAAACCAGGCCCCTCCAAAGGCCGGAGAGATAATACGCCGTCTATATCCCTACAGACTTCAAAAAGCAGGAGCCGGTCGGAACTCCTGCCTTTTTCATCCCCATTCTGCTGCAAGGAGTTTCTGTATGAATCCTAAAACCAGGAAAATCATCCTTTCCAACGTTCCCTATGTGTTTGTGGCGCTTTTCGCCACAAAGCTGGGCCTTGCCTGGCGCTTGGCCGAAGGAGCGGATGCATCTGCCAAGCTGCTAAATTTGCTGGATACACTGGCAGTTGCTTTTTCCAGTCCAGCGCCCAGCTTTCATTCCTTTGACCTGTGCGTGGGAATCATTGTTGCCGGTATTTTTCGCGGTATCGTCTACGTCAAGAGCAGGAACGCTAAAAAGTATCGGAAAAACGAGGAGTACGGCTCGACCCGCTGGAGTGCATAATTTTAAGTGTAAATGACACATACATGGACGCACAGGAGGTTAT
>ERZ824488.710-NODE-710-length-42029-cov-22.683447_pt1 | contig 42029 bp, 37 predicted proteins | sample MGYA00519936_ERZ824488 | MGnify/ENA primary metagenome ERZ824488 (study PRJEB31778, sample SAMEA3449153) | human gut metagenome | biome: human gut; feature: human-associated habitat; material: faeces | place: United Kingdom | collected 2010/2012 ... | reverse complement strand
GAGAATGAAATCCTGATGGTGCTGCGGGCGGGGAAGAAGCGGCGCAATGAAGTATCGCTTCAGGAGCCGGTTGGAACCGACAAGGAGGGGAACGAGATCACGCTGATCGAGATCCTGGGCACGGAGGCAGGGGAGGTGGAGGACGAGGTATCCCGCCGGATGAACGCGCTCCGCGTGCGGCAGCTCGTGACGACGGAGCTGACGCCGCGGGAGCGTCTGGTGATCGAGATGCGCTACGGGCTGGACGGGCGTGCGCCTCGCGCCCAGCGGGAGGTTGCGCAGATGATGGGCATTTCGCGCTCCTATGTGTCGCGCATCGAGAAGCATGCAGTGGAAAAACTGGCCGAAGCTTATGCGCGCGAGTGAACGGGAATTGTGATTTCGAGAAGATAGTTGCCCTCTTCGCCATACGGCCCGGCAAGCTCACGATCCATGCCGTCTCCGCAAGGGAAAAAGCCCTGTGAGCGAAGAAAACGGAGTAATTCGGCATAGCGATCGGCCAGCGCGGCGTAAGAGCAGAAGCAGACGGTGCGTGTGTAGCTCCCGGCCGGACGAATCCGCAGCAACGGATTTGCCGAATCATCCGTAAGCTCTATGCAGAAGCAGCCACGGAGGAAGCTGCCGTCCAGCAGGCTGGCCAGCGGCACCATTGTTCCCTTGAATAGGTTGCGGAAGCCGCTTTGATCCACAGCGGACATCAGCTCCTGTATTCGCCGCTGTCGCAGCTTTTTGTCGCGGAATTGCTCCGGGGAAAGGTCGATCGCGGCGAAGCGCTTTTCCGGCAGAAAAACAATTTCCGGCGGGGAGAGTTGAATGTGTTCAAGATCCTCTACGCTGGCGGAAAGGCGGCTGCGCAGCGCGGTCAGGCGCGCAATTTCCCGATCCAACGCCGATGCACGGGCTCGGAACAGCGCTTCCAGCGAGGCAGCGTCCCGCGCCGAAAGCGCCGCGGCAATCTCGTCCAAAGAAAGCCCCAAATCGCGCAGCAGGCGGATAAAATGAAAATCTCGCGTTTGTTCGGCGGAATAACAGCGATAACCGTTGCCGTCCACATGGACGGGGCAGAACAGGCCGATGCGGTCGTAATAGATCAGCACGCTCTTTTCAACGGACAGCATCCTGGCAAATTCACCGGTGCGGAAAAACATGCGGAATTCCTCCTCAAAAAGGCTTGACTATGAAGCGGCTTCATGGTTTATCCTAATACAGAATAGAAGCGGGCACAAGCCCCGAAAGAAAAAGGGAGGAGAACAGAACATGAAAACTCGGCTTTACCCTATGGTGCAGTTCAAAAAGGATACCTGGGAGATTGACGAATTCGAGTGCGCGAGCGTCTTTGTGCTGGTGGGCAAGGAAAAAGCGATGGTAATTGACGCAGGCATCGGCATTGGCGACCTGATCGGCGCGATCCGCATGACCATTACCGACAAGCCCCTCGTCATTGTGGCGACGCACGGCCACGGCGACCATACCGGCGGCATGAGCAATTTTGACGAATACTACCTGAGCGAAAAGGACTGGTTCTACCCGGTAGAGGAGAGCATAGAGATGCGCCGCGGTTACTCTGCGATGATCGCCAAGCGTCAGGGTGGTTACTATCCCTGGGTGGCCGACCGCGACATCACGCCTTTTGAAAAGCAACCCCGCCGTCTGCCGCTGGAAGCGGGCGTGGAATTCGACCTCGGTGGCCGCATCATCAAGACCATCGCCTGTCCCGGCCACACGCCCGGCCAGATCGCCTTCCTCGACGAGAGCAGCCGCAGCCTGTTCTGCGGAGACGCGCTCAACTGCAACCTCGGCTACGGCGGCATGCCCGGCAAGCCCATCGACTGGGAGCACGTCACCTCGGTGGAGCGCGCGCTGGAAGGCCTGGAAGCCCTTGCCGCCGCGAAGGATTCCTATGACGGCATCTACAACGGCCACCACGACTACCGCCCGCTCGGCGCGCCGCTGGACGAAAGCGTGCTGCCCGATGCGATGACGCTCTGCAAGCAGCTGATCTCCGGCCAGTACAACGTGGTGCTGACCAAGAATCCTCTGGGCGAAGGCCTGCGCGCCTGCGTCAAGAAGGGCCTGACCGAGATTTCCTTCAACCCCGAAACCATCCTGGAATCTCAGATGAAGCGCTGATCTTTGCGAAAATACGCAAAGTCTCTTGCCTTGGAGCGCGCTCCGGGGTGCGTACAGAGTCAGTACCTGTTAGAAGGAGCATTTTTGCAAAGCGAGCAAACCGTATGTGGAAAGCGGCGCGCTGGATCTGAGCTCCATGCCGCAGAACATCATCGACACCGGCAAGGTTGGAGACGGCCTGTACGCCATCTGCTGCGCCGTGAACGCGCCCGCCATGCTGTATAACAAGACGCTGACCGACTCCCTCGACATCGAGGTTCCCATGAACATCACGTGGGACGAGTTCGCCGAGATCTCCCGCACGATCTACGCGGAAACCGGCGTAGGCGCCATCTACGGCGACGGCAACTCCGAAAACCCGCTGACCTACTACGTCCGCTCGCTGGGCTACACGCCCCTGTGGGACGAAAACGGCCTTGTCGCCACGGCTGAAGAAATGGCCGGCTACTACGCCCGCCTGATCGACGGCGTGAACGAGGGCTGGCTGTTCGACACCGACAAGCTCGCCGGCGTGAACACCAACGATCTGGCGCAGTATCCGCTGGTGTACGGCTCCTCCAACGAGGTTCGCTGCTGGTGCGCGCTGGCGTTCTCCAACCAGATCGCCGCGTATCAGAAGGCCGCGACCGCCGACGGCATCGAGCTGGGCATCTCCACCTGGCCGTCCCTGAACCCCGTGCAGTCCAACTACATGAAGCCCGGCCAGTTCTTCGCCGTGACCACGGACACCAGGAACCCCGACCTGGCCGTCGCCTTCCTGAACTACCTGATGAACGACGTGCAGGGCAACATCATTCTGCGCGCCGAGCGCGGCGTGCCGCCGTGCACCGACGTCGCCTCCGCCATCGCCGATGAGGTGAGCAAGGCCGACGCCACCTACCCCATGTCCGTTGAGTACCTCGCCTTCGTCGGCGACGGCAATTGCAGCCCCATCTTCCCGCCGCTGCCCAGCTACGCCGGCACCGCGCAGACCGAGGTCATCCAGATGCTCGCCGAGGAGTGCCTGCTGAAGGGCACCGACATGACGGCGGAAAAGGCCGGCGAGATGGCGGTTGAAATGATCCAGAAGATCGCCGCCAACAACTGATTGGGCCAATGCCGTCCCTGTCCGACGGCGCAGAGGGGAGGACGAATGTCCTCCCCTCTCAATACGACATCGCTCACATTCGCATCCGCTTCACGCAGAGGTGGCGACGGGAGACCGATCCGCCGTTCATCAACATTACACGAGGAGGATTTTCGGTATGACGGCCATTTCCCGGCGCAGAAAAACCGGCTGTGCCGCATGGATCAATCAGGAAAATGTGGCGGGCTATGTGTTCAGCCTGCCTTTCATTATCGGCTTTCTCATGTTCATGGTCATTCCGATGGCCTTATCCCTTTATTATTCCTTCTGCCGGTACGACATTCAGAACCCGCCCGTCTGGACGGGTCTTGAAAATCTGCTCACCATCTTCACCGACGATCCCACCTTCCGCAAGTCCCTGCTGGTCACCTGCTATTACGCCCTGATCGGCACGCCGCTCAAGGTGGTCTTCGCGCTGATCATCGCTTTGATTCTCAACCACGAATCCAAAGCCGTGCCCATCTACCGGGCGACCTATTACCTGCCCTCCATCATCGGCGGCTCGGTCGCCGTGGCCATCCTGTGGCGGCGCATGTTCGAATCCACGGGCACCGTGAACGCGATGCTCGGGAAGCTGCTGCCCTTCCTGAAGGGCTACAACTGGTTCAGCGAGGGCCCGGCCATCTGGGTGCTGATCATCCTGACCGTGTGGCAGTTCGGCTCCTCCATGCTGATTTTCCTCTCCGCGCTCAAGCAGATTCCGCGCGAGCTCTACGAGGCGGCGCATGTGGACGGCGTAAACGGCCGCCAGCGCTTCTTCAAGGTCACGCTTCCGCTGCTTACGCCCACCATCTTCTTCAACCTCGTGCAGCAGACGATCAATTCCTTTCTCGCCTTCACGCAGTGCAAGCTGATTACCAACGGCGACCCGCGCAAGTCCACGCTGTTTTACACCGTGTATCAGTACAACAAGGCCTTCCCGGCCGTGGGCAAGAGCCAGATGGGCTACGCCTCCGCGCTGGCGTGGATCATGCTGGTGATCATCACGGTGGTCACGGCGCTTCTGTTCTGGTCGCGAAGCAAATGGGTCTATGACGACTGAGAAAGGAGGAGAGACGCATGGTCGGAAGAAAACGCGGAAAGGAAATCGTCTATCACATTCTTGTTGCCTTCGGCGCGCTGGTTATGGTGTATCCGCTTCTGTGGATGGCGCTTTCCTCCTTTAAGCCCACGGACATGGTGCTCCCGACGGCGGATCAGCTGATTCCCACCACGTGGACGCTGGATAACTACACCCGCGGCTGGAAGGGCTTCATGGGCTATTCCTTCGGCACCTTCTTCGCCAACTCGTTTTTCATCTCGCTGGTTTCCACCTTCGGCACGCTCCTGTCGTCGGCCTTCGTGGCCTACGCGCTTCAGCGGCTCAAATTCAAAATGCGCGGGCTGCTCTTCGTGCTGGTTCTGTCCACGATGATGCTTCCGGCGCAGATTCTGATGATCCCGCAGTTCATGTGGTATCGCCACCTGAACTGGGTGGGAACCTACTACCCCATGATTCTGCCCTACTTTTTCGCCATTCAGGGCTTCTTCGTCTACCTGATCATGAACTTCATCGGCGGCATCCCGAAATCGCTGGACGAGGCGGCCAAGATCGACGGCTGCTCGTACTACGGCATCTTCTTCCACGTCATCCTGCCGCTGATCGTTCCCGCGCTGGTCACCTCGGCCATCTTCTCCTTCATCTGGCGCTGGGACGACTACCTGTCGGCGCTTCTGTACGTCAACCGCGCCGATATGCGCCCCGTGTCGCTGGCCTTGCAGCTGTTTAACGACCCGTCCTCCGGCTCGGACATCGGCTCCACGCTGGCCATGTCCACGCTGTCCATCGTGCCGGCCACCATCATCTTCCTGATCTTCCAGAAGTCCCTCGTAGAGGGCATCGCCTCCACCGGCATCAAGGGCTGATTCCAACGCATATACACAAAGACTCGCGGCAGACAAGGATACGGAGGTATCCCTCTGCCGCGAGTCTTTCGCTTGTAATGGAACGTGTATTGGCTGAACCTCCCGCAATGCTTTGCGGAAAAACTTCAACCCCTGCCCATTTCTCCCGATTCGAAGAAAAGAATCTTATTTCGCCTTCAGGAACTCCGCCAGCGCGTTCGCGTTCTTCTGGCGGTTGGGCACCAGCACGGACATGCCGGAGACGGTCTGGCTCTTGTAGCCGCCGGAGACGGGAATCTGCAATTCGCGAATCTCGGCGTCGCGCATCGCCAGCACGGCGGGCGCGAGGGAAATAATGTCCGAAATGCCCAGATTGGTCTTCACAAGGTCGATGTTGTCCATCGCGAAGCTCACCAGCTCGGACAGAGACATCTTGCAGATCTCCTCAAAGATGATCGAAATCAGCTGGCGCTGACGCTCGGCGCGCTGCATGTCGCTCTCGCTGTAGCGGTAGCGCGCCCACGCCTCGGCCTGCTTGCCGGTCAGCTTCTGACGGCCGCCCTTGGTCAGGTAGCCGTCGCGCAGGTTGTTCAGGTTCAATACCTGCTTGTTGTACCAGTAGATCACGGCGTTGATGCGGTCAATCTTCTTGCTGTTCACGTCCACATACACGCCGCCCAGCTCGTCGATCACGCGCGTCAGACCCGAAAGGTTCACGGCCACATACGCGTCGGGACGAATGCCGAAATTTTCCTCAAACGTCGCCGCCAGCAGATCGAACCCGCCGTACACATATGCCGCGTTCAGACGGTTGTTCTTGTAGCCGGGAATCGACACATACGTGTCCCGCAGGAAGGACGTCATCTTGATCACATTGCCCTCTATGTCCACGGAAAGCAGGATCATCGTGTCCGTGCGCCCGGAAATCGAGCCGGTACGGGAGTCTACGCCCAGCAGCAGGATGTTCCGCATGCCGTCCAGCTTGTCAAACGCGTCGGTAATCAGCTGATCGTCAAACAGAATCTCCTCCAGCGGATCCTCCACCCAGTTGTCGTCGTCAAACAGGCCGCCCTCCGCGTCCTCCGCCGTGCCGTCCTCGCCCTCAATGGCCTCGTCCACAATCTGCACCGCCCCGCGGCGCGGCGCCTCCTCGCCCTGCGCGGGCATAACGCCCATCAGAAGCACCAGCGCCAGCAGTAAAGAAAGAAATCTGCGCATGTTCCACTCCCCACTTTTCCTTTGTTGTTCCTTAGACGTCCCGCCCGCAATGAAGGTTGCCTCCCGCCGGCGGCCAATCTTTGTCAGCCCTTCGTTCAACAACCCCTCCGCCCGACTTCAGCGTCCGTACCCTTCTTCAACCCACTCTCAAATCAGGCTTCGTCCATCCGTACCTTCAGCCCCGGTAACTGCTCCGCCATCCGGGCCGAAATGCTCCGTCCCTTGCTTCCTGTCGTCCGTCCCATCAAAAGCACGTCCGCGTTCAGCTTCTCCGCCTGATGCGCAATCGTACCAACTATATCGTCAGACCGAATCATCGCCATGTCGGCGTCGTATTCCGTAGCAATGCGTAATAAATATTCCAGCGCCTCGCCCTCCGCCTGACTGCCAAGCAGCGCCGCGCCGGGCTTCACCACATGTAGAACCGTCATCGGCGCATTTTCCTCTTTCGCAATCCGCGCTCCTTCAATGATCAGCGATTCACACGTCTTCTGACCCGTTACACAAACAAGCACATGTCCCGTTCTTAATCCCTCCATTCCCAATAAACTCATATTCGTTCGAAAAAATCGAAATTCTGCCATCCCAACCCCCGAGGGGATGTAGGGGAGAGGAGCGCCCCACGCCAAAAGCCATCAAAAGAATAGCCCCCCGCTCCGTTGGAAATCAAATGCTCCAATCAGAACAGTCCCCCGTTCTGTCGGAAACCAAAATCCCCGTCCGAACAACTCCGCTCCGTCGGAAATTAAATCCTCCAAGCCAGAACAGTTCCCTGCTCCATCAGAAACCAAACTTCCCGCCAATCTAACCCCGGGAGAGCGCGAGAGGGTTATAACCCTCTCGCACCCGTCGCCCGAGGGGGTGCAGGGGAGCGGAGCGCCCCACGCCCGCGTCGTCGGGAACGAAAAACCTCAAGAGAACAGTTCCCGCATCGTCGGAAACGAATGCCGTCAAAAGAACAGCCCTGCATCGTCGGAAACCAAACTCCCCGCCGGACCAGTCCCGGGAGAGCGCGAGAGGGTCGCAACCCTCTCGCCCCTGTCACCCGAGGGGGTGTAGGGGAGCAGAGCGCCCCACGCCCGTGTCGTCGGAAACAACGCCCACAAAAGAACAGCCTGCTTCGTCGGAAACCAAAATCTCCATCAGAACAGCCCCGGGAGAGCTCGAGAGGGTGTGAACCCTCTCGACTTCCAATCGAGGCCGGCGACCTGCGCGGCGGAAAGGTTGCTTGCCCAAAGGGCAAGCAAGTCGCTTCGCGACCGACCAAGCGAAATCGAAGATTTCGGTTGGTCGCCCCCGGGCGCTGATTTTTTCGGAGCGGGGGCTTGCCCCCCGGAGAAAAAATCGCTTCCTTGCAGATTCCGCGCCCGGAAATCCGAAGGATTTCAGCGGAATCTGAGAAAGGGTGGTGCGGAGGGGAATTCGTCCCCTCCACACCCCGGGAGAGCTCGAGAGGGCCGCAGCCCTCTCGAACTTCCAATCAAGAGGATTTCCGCAGGAAATCGTATCCGCTTCCCAAGGGGGTGGCAGTGGCGGGGGAGCTTGCTCCCCCGTCCACATGTTTGGAATAAACATCATTCCTTTGAATATCCTTTGGCGGGGAGGGATGTTTTATGAAGGACGCGACGACAACGGCGGAGGTGCGCCCGCACGGACTGACGCTGGAAAACCGGGCAAGAGCCGTTCTGACGGGCGTTTCGGATGTGGATCTGTTCAGCGAGCAGACGATCGTCGCGGCGACATCCGGCGGAACGATCACCGTCACCGGGCAGGGTCTTCACGTGGAATCGCTGAACCTTGAGGACGGCCGGCTGGTGGCCACGGGCAAGGTCGATTCGATCGTTTACGACGAACGCCAGCCAAAGAAGGGCGCGCTGCGGCGCATCCTCCGCTGACCCATGCTGTTTTACACGGACGGGCAAGCCTATGTGTTTCTGGCGATGCTCGTGTGCGGCGCGCTGGTCGGCGCGTGGTACGACGTGCTGCGGCGCGTACGCCGCCTTACGATGGCGGGCGGCGTGCTGACGGCGCTGCTCGACGTGCTCTTCGCCGTCGGCGCGCTGCTGGAAACCTGCGGCTTCCTGTTTCTCGCCACCCGGCTGGACGTTCGGCTGTACGCGCTGCTCGGCGCCGCCTGCGGCGTAACGCTCTATCGCTTCGGCCTCCAGCCCGCCCTCGATGCAGTTGTGAGCTTTCTTCAAAAACAGCTTTCCAAATTCGTGCAAAAGCATGTTTTTAAAGAAATATTTCATTTCTTTTGCAAGTGAAGCAGGAAAAAAGAGACTTCGGTCGAATTCATAAGAGTAAACCTCCATGAACGACCTCCGCGCCCGCCGGAAAGGATGACCGCCATGCCTACGCCTATGAAGCCTTCTGTAAAGAATACCCTGAACGCCACGCCGCGCTTCTGGGTGGTTCTGTTTATCGCGTTCGTGCTCGTCTTCGCGCCGCTGTACCTGATTTCGAACAACCGCTGCAATCAGCTGAAGGCACAGGAAGCGGAGCTTCTCGCGCAGAAGCAGGCGCTGAGCGAGCGCGTGCTCTCCCTGAAGAGCGACCTCGAATACGCCCGCAGCGACGCAGGCATCGAGCAGTACGCCCGCGCCGAGGGCATGATCATGCCCGGCGAAATCAAATACACCACGTCCTCCGGCGCGGATAACTAACCTCGCCCGAGACGCTTCCAACATCCCCGCAGCGCGCGTTCCCCTCGGATCGCACGCCGCGGGGTTTCTTTTCAACAGCCACGCAAAAAGTGAAGAATAACATAAGACCTTCGCTCCAAAACATAAGAAACCTTCTTCCATTTTGAAAACCGAAACGGAAGAAGGTTTGCTTCAGTGTTTCACGAAAATCTCAATGGCTCTTCCTACAAACTCGGCGGTGCCTTTCCCGCCCGCGGCGTCGATATTCTGCGTCATCTCGCCGCCCGCGGCGTACATCTGCCCGAGCCCGGCGAGAATTTCCGGCTTACAGTCGTAGAAATGCTTCGTAATGTAGTCCTTCAGTGCCTTCACCTGCGCCTGCACGGGCGCGTCAGCCGGGTCGAGCGCCAGCAGGCCGCCGAATTCGCGGAAGATGCGCATCAATCCCTCGTTCACTTCTTCCTTTTCCTCCGGCGCGCGGCCCGCATCCTTTTCCTCAAATTCGCGATAAGCCTCGGTGCCGCCCCACGTTTCCTTTGCGCGGCGGGCGTACTCCTTCTGTTTTTCCCTGTCAAATGCCTGAAAGCTCATGACTTCCCCTCCTCTGTCCCTGACGTTTTTCGCCAGACGGATCACGCCGTCCAGCCGGTTTCTGCGCATTTCCAGAAGCTCAATCTGCGCATTCAGCACGTTTTCGCGGTCGGTCGCCGGGTTATCCAGAATCGCCCGGATCGCCGCCAGCGGAAAATCCAGCTCCCGGAAGAGAAGAATCGTCCAAAGCCGCTTCAGTGCCTCGCCGTCATACAGGCGGTAGCCCGCCTCCGTCACCCGCGTGGGACGCAGCAGCCCGATGGCGTCGTAGTGGTGCAGCGCGCGAACGCTGACACCGGTCAGCTCGCTCACTTCCTTCACGGTCTTCATGCTCGCATCCTCCCTTCGCGCAGGCGTAAGGATAAGGCATTCCGCAGCGTCAGGGTCAACGGGAATTTCAAAACTTAACCTTCGTCAGAACGTCAGGTCTCCCGGCCGGTAGCCCTCCGGCAGCGGCTCCTCCTTCAGAAAATGGAATTCCGGATCGTTCAGGATGGGCAAAAACGCCTCATACGGCAGCCGCGGGAACTCCATGCCGTAGCTCGTCGCGCCGAACCAGCCGCCCTCCCTGGCGCGCAGGTTGATGTCGCGGGCAAACTTGGTCATGTTGCAGCAGTCGTGCACCAGCGCCGGCCAGCGCTCCTCCGCCGCCTCGCGCATCAGCTTCAGCGTGAGCCTTCGGCTGAACACCGGCGAAAGATAGCCGTGGCGCGTCATATACAGGTTCTCGCCCAGATAATTCCCCAGATTGTTGGGATTCAGGTGCAGCTCGGCGCAGTTCATGAAGTCCACGCCGGTGTCCAGAATCGCCGCCTTCTTTTTGTGGAACGCCGCGAAATACTCCGGCGTCATCGGCGTTTCGATGCCCACCGTGGGGATATACTTCTTCGCCGCGCGAATGTTCTCAATCACGCGGTCGGCCGTGCCCGACGCGCCCAGATTGAACCGAAGCTCGTCCAGCCCCGCCTCGCCCAGCGCGCGCAGGTTTTCCTCCGTGGCCAGCGTGCCGTTTGTGTACAGATGCTGATGGATGCCCGCGTCCCGGAAAATCCGGATGACGCCGTAATACTTCTCGATCTCCATGAACGGCTCCAGATACACATATGAAACGCCGGTCGGTCGGTTGGACGCGCGCAGAAGCAGCGGAATGTCCTCCTCGGCATACTTCGCGCCGCCGATTTCCCACATGCCCTCGCCGATGGGCGGCTGACAGTCCAGCTCGCCGTAGTTGTAGCAGAACCGGCATTGCACGTTGCAGCGGTTCGTCTTGCGGATGGCGCTCAGCCCCGTGCCCATCAGACACGAGCGGCAGCCCGCCGAAAACCTCTCCTTCGGGCCCACAAACAGCGTGCGCCCGTCCAGCGAGTCCACGCCGGGAATCTCCCCGATCAGACGGCGCTGCTCCGCCTCCACGGCCTCCTCAATCTGCCTGAGCGCCGCCCAGACGATTTCCTCCTGCCGCGGAGAAAGCTCCTCATACTCCGGCAGAGACGCAAAAAACTCAAACCACGTGCGGGCGTCGGCCTTTGAAATCTTCATCCTTCACCGCTCCTCTTTCGTAAACGCTTTCCCTCATTATAACACACCGCCGCCCCGTTGCAAAGCCCGGTTTCGCGCCGACAAACGGCCGCGCGGAAGTTTCTTTCCCTCGTAGGCCCCACGTGAACCCGCGTTTTCCTCTAAAACATCCGGCAGGGGCGCATACCCCTCCCGCATGCGCTCCTGCCGGAAACTCCACCTCCACGATAAAACCATCCTACCCGCGTGTCCTCATACAGCCACCCCCTCCGGCGCTTTCAGCTCCGCGCCGGTATAATACCACGCAAGAATTTCATCATACCCCGCCCCGCGCGCCGCCATCGCGTCCGCGCCGGTCTGGCTCATCCCCACGCCGTGCCCGTAGCCGATCGTCCTGAAAATCACCGTCTTCCCGGAAAACTCCATCTCGAAATTTGTCGACCGCAACCCCAGCGCACGCCGGAACTCCGTCCCCGTCAGCGCCGTAAGCCCCACGCGAATCCGCGTGACACGCCCCGTCTCGCTGCGCTCGATCACCTCCAACTGATCCTCCGGCGCCAGCTCGTCCAGCAGAAGCACATCCTCCCGGTCCGCCAGCGCCTCCTGAATCGCCGCCATCGGAATCTCCGTCGTGTACGAATATTGCGGATATTCCTCCTCGCCCGGCGACGCCACGCCCCGCAGGTACGCAATGGCCGAGGAATACACGTTCTCGGCGTTCTCCGTGTGTCCTCCGGCGCAGGCATGATACAGCGCGCGAATCAGATGCCCGCGGAACATCAATACCTCCCCGGCCGTCGACTCCGCCGCGCGCCGCCCCGCCGCCATCGCCGCCTCCGCGCGCTCGCCCAGCCGCTCCCGCGCCCGCGCCTCCGTCAGATACCCCTGACAGCACGAAGCCGACGAGCAAACATCCGCCCCCGGATGCCGCACGCACCCGCCGCCCCCGTTCGCGGGCGACTTGAATAACGCAAACGTCCGCGCCGCAACCGCCTGCGCCTTGAGCGCCTCCTCGTGATACTCCGAAGGCATCTCCGCCGCGACCACGCCGCCCACATACTCCTCCAACGCCACCCGTTCCAACCGCTCCGCGGAAACGTCGTATACCGTCACATACGCCCCGCTCTCCTCCGCGACCTTCTCCCCCGCGCCGCCCGTCCGCGCCGGAAAAAAGCACGCGCAGAGCACCAAAAGCGCCACAAACGAAGCCCCCGTGCAAATCGCCTTTCTCATTTCCTCACCCCTTCGCGGGAAGAAGCATATGCCATATCCCCCGAAACATGCCACCCTCCGCCAAATAACCCCCGAAATCCCTCCTCTTTCACATCTCCCCAAAGGCTCTCCATCCACGGACAGACTCCTATGACGAGAGGGCAACAAGACGGATGGCGGAAAGACCCGTCCGGCAGACGCCCTGATAATCGCCGCAAAGAAACGATTGCGCTTTACTCGCATGCCCGGTATTCGCAACATGCACAGGCAAGGCTTCCTGGCTGCCGTCATTCAGACCTTCCTGCTTTTCCTTACAACAAACCCCGCCCTTGTGGTTGGCGGGATTGATCAGCGGGCTGGAGGGCTGCGTCGCGCTCTCCACGGAGGGAGACGAAAAATGAGCGGCGGAGGAAGGGTCCTCCGCCGCGAATGATGCATCCCGATGATTTGTGATTACTTGAGATATTTGCTATAGACGTAGCCGATCTGGCCGTTGAGCAGGATCTTTGTCCAGTTACCGGTCACGGAGGTGGCGGTAACCTTGGTGCCCCTGGAGAGAACGGTCAGGGACGCGCTCTTGGAGGAGGCGTCGGCGCGCAGGTGGACGTTGGCGGTGGTGGATTTACGGATCCCGCCGGAGACGTAGTTCTTGCTGATATAGCCGGTCTTGCCGTTTTCGGTGCGCACGAGGAACCAGCCGCCCTCTTCGCCCAGAATTTCCAGCTTGGCGTTGCGGGAAATGGAGAACAGCGCTTCGTACTTTGTGCCGGGGCCCTTGCGCACGTTCACGTTGGAGGCCGCGTACTTGGTGGCGACGGCGCCCAGCGTGTGGGACTTATCGGCCGGCGCGGGCGCGGCGGAGTCAGAGGACAGGGCGGAGGTCTTTATGTAGCCGACCTTGCCATTCTTGTCCACCTTGATCTTCGTCCAGCTTTTGCCGCTTTCGAGCACGGTCACCTTCTGGCCGTTTTTCACCCACGTGACGACCTCGTAGCCCACGCCGGGGCCCCTGCGCACGTTCATGCTGCCGTCGCTCGCGGGCGTTTTGACCGTTTCGGCCAGCGCCGGGCAGAAAACCGCCATCAGAAGAGCCAGAACCAGAGAAACCAGAACCATCCTTTTCATGAAAACCCCTCCTTTCGGGATGCATAGATTCGACGCGATCACTTAGCTTATGGTTCCTGAAATATTATGCCAATATATGGTAATTGCGAAATCGAACATATGTTTAAGTTTTTTCCGGACGCCGTGAAGACGCCGAAACTGTGCTATAATAGGAAAACCAAAATAAGAAGAAGGTGCGCGCGTGTTTCACCTGAAAAGTTCGTATCAGCCGCGGGGCGATCAGCCGCAGGCGATTGAGAAGCTGGTGGAGGGCGTTCAGAAGGGCGAGCGAAATCAGGTGCTTCTGGGCGTGACCGGCTCGGGCAAGACGTTCACAATGGCGAACATCATCGAAAGGCTTCAGCGCCCGACGCTCGTCATCGCGCACAACAAGACGCTGGCGGCGCAGCTGGCGGGCGAGTTCCGCGAATTCTTCCCGGACAGCGCCGTGGGCTATTTCGTTTCGTATTACGATTATTACCAGCCGGAGGCGTACATTCCCTCGACGGACACGTTCATCGAGAAGGACGCGTCGATCAATCAGGAGATCGATCGCATGCGCCACAGCGCCACGTCGTGGCTGTCCGAGCGGCGGGACGTGATCATCGTCGCGTCGGTCAGCTGCATCTACGGCATGGGCGACCCGGAGGAATACCGCGGGCTGTCCGTTTCGCTGCGCGAGGGGCAGATCATCGAACGCGACGAGCTTTTACGGAGGCTGATCGACATTCAGTTCACCCGCAACGATTTTGATTTTGAGCGCGGCACGTTCCGCGTGCGTGGGGAGATCGTGGAGATCATCCCGGCGGCGGAATTTGAGAAGGCGCTGCGCGTGGAGTTCTTCGGCGACGAGATCGAGCGCATTTCGGAGGTGGACACCACCACCGGCGCGGCGCTTCGCCATTTAAGCCACGTGATTCTGTATCCCGCGTCGCACTATGTGACCTCGCGCGAGAAGATGGACGCCTGCCTTGAGAACATCGAGCGCGACCTGAACGAGCAGGTGGAGGCGCTGCGCGCGGGCGACCGTCTGGTGGAGGCGCAGCGGCTGGAGCAGCGCACGCGCTACGATATTGAGATGATGCGCGAAATCGGCTATTGCTCCGGCATCGAAAACTATTCGCGCTACTTCGACGGCCGCAGGCCCGGCGACGCGCCGTTCACGCTGCTGGACTATTTCCCGAAGGACTTTCTGGTGTTCATCGACGAGTCGCACGTCACCGTGCCGCAGATTCGCGCCATGTACAACGGCGACTACGCGCGCAAGAGCGCGCTGGTGGATTACGGCTTCCGCCTGACGAGCGCGTTTGACAACCGCCCGCTGAAGTTCTTTGAATTTGAGGAGCGCATCGGGCAGACGATTTATGTGTCCGCCACGCCGGGGCCCTACGAGCTTTCGCGCGCCGAAAACGTGGTGGAGCAGATCATCCGTCCCACGGGCCTTCTCGACCCGGAGGTCATCGTGCGTCCCGCCGAGGGGCAGGTAGACGACCTGCTGGGCGAGGTGCGCAGGGTGGCCGAGAGCGGCGGCCGTGCGCTGGTGACCACGCTCACCAAGCGCATGGCGGAGAGCCTTACGAATTACCTGCGCGAGATGAACGTGCGCGTGGAATATCTGCACTCGGACGTGGAGACGCTGGAGCGCATCCGGCTTCTGCGTTCGCTGCGGCTGGGCGAATACGACGTGCTGGTGGGCATAAACCTTTTGCGCGAGGGTCTGGATCTGCCGGAGGTGAAGCTGGTCGCCATTCTGGACGCGGACAAGGAGGGCTTTCTGCGCAGCGAAACGTCGCTGGTGCAGACCATCGGCCGCGCGGCGCGCAATGTGGACGGCCGCGTGATCATGTACGCGGACACGATTACCGATTCCATGTTCCGCGCCATCAGCGAAACGAACCGCCGCCGCGCGCTTCAGCAGGCGTTCAACGAGGAACACGGCATCCATCCGGAGACCGTGCGCGCCGCGGTGAAGGAGCTGATGAGCGTCGCGCGCGACGTGGACGCGGACGGCGGCTCGCAGGGCATGGACGACGAGGAAAAGCGCATGGCCATCGAGCGGCTGGAGGAGCGCATGCTCGCCGCCGCCGCCGACTTGGACTTCGAAACCGCCGCGAAGCTGCGCGACCAGATGCTCGCGCTCAAGGGCGAAAAGACCATGGCCACCGGCGAAAAGTCGTACCGCGGCCGCAGGAGGCGCAGATGACGGAATTCGGCATGCCCACGCTGGTCGAGCTGCCGTCGCCGGAGGAACGCATGCTCGCCGCCGATCTGGACTTCGAAACCGCCGCCAAGCTGCGCGACCAGATGCTCGCTCTCAGGGGCGAAAAGACCATGGCCACCGGCGAAAAGTCGTACCGTGGCCGCAGGAGGCGCAAATGACGGAATTCGGCATGCCCACGCTGGTCGAGCTGCCGTCGCTGGAGGAAAACGCCCGTCTGGCCGCGGCGCTGGGGCTCAAATTTGTGGAAATCAACATGAACCTGCCCATGTATCAGGCGCACAGGCTTACGCGGGAGCGGCTCGCGCCGAGGGACGGCGTATACTTCACGCTGCATCTGGACGAGGGGCTGAACCCGTTCGACTTCAATCCGCTGGTGCGCGAGGCTTATCTGCGAACGGCGGAAAACACCGTCCGGCTGGCGGCGGAAAGCGGCGTACCGTGCGTGAACCTGCACATGCCCGAGGGCGTGCATTTCAAGCTGCCGGGGCGAAAGGTGTATCTGTTTGACGAATACCGGGAGGAATACCGCGCGTCGGTGCTCGCGTTCCGGGAACGGATGGCGCGCGCCGCGGACGGACGCGTGACGGTGCTGGTGGAAAACACGTGCTTCACGCGCCTTCGCGGCCTGCCGGAAGCATTGGACACGCTTTTGGAATCGCCCGCCTTCGCGCTGACCTACGACGCGGGGCACGACGCGTGCGACGGCTTCGCCGCGGCGGAATTCTACCGCGCGCGCGAGGGGCGCGTGAAGCACGTGCATCTGCATCAGGCGAACGAAACCACCTGCCATCTGCCGCTGGGCGGGGGCAGGGTGGACGAAAATGACTGGCTCGCGCGCGCCGAAAACGGCGGCATGCGCGTGGTGATCGAGGTGAAGAGCCGGGAGGGGCTCGAGCGGAGCGTGAACGCGCTTCGCGAAAGGAACGCAATCGCATGAACAAATACATTACCGTGAAGGGCGCGCGCGTACACAATCTCAAAAACATCGATGTAACGCTGCCGCGCGACCAGATGATCGTCATGACCGGCCTGTCCGGCAGCGGCAAGTCGTCGCTGGCGTTTGACACGATTTACGCGGAGGGGCAGCGGCGCTATGTGGAGTCGCTGTCCTCCTACGCGCGCCAGTTTTTAGGCCAGATGGACAAGCCGGACATCGACTCCATCGAGGGTCTGTCGCCCGCCATTTCCATCGACCAGAAGACCACCAGCAAGAACCCGCGCTCCACCGTGGGCACGGTGACGGAGATTCACGACTACCTGCGCCTGCTCTACGCGCGCGCGGGCACGCCGCATTGCCCGAAGTGCGGGCGCGTGATTCGGCAGCAGACGATCGACCAGATCGTGGATCAGGTGATGACGCTGCCGGAGCGCACGCGCATTCTGATTCTCGCGCCCGTGGTGCGCGGCCGCAAGGGCGAATACACGAAGCTTTTGGAGGACATGGCGCGCAGGGGCTACGTGCGCGCGCGCATCGACGGCGCGATTTACGAGCTTTCCGACCTGCCGGCGCTCAACAAAAACCAGAAGCACACCATCGAAATCGTGATCGACCGCCTCATCGTTCGCGAGGACATTCACACGCGCCTGACCGATTCGCTGGAAACCGCGATGAAGCTGGGCGAAGGGCTGGCGGTCGTCAGCGAGGTGGACGGCGCGGACACGCTGTATTCCCAGTCCTACGCCTGTCCGGACTGCGGCGTATCCATCGAGGAAATGGCGCCGCGCATGTTTTCGTTCAACAATCCCTACGGCGCGTGCCCGGTGTGCTCGGGTCTGGGCGTTCTGATGAAGATCGACCCCGCCAACATCCTGCCCGACCCCACCAAGTCGCTCAACGAGGGCGCGCTGCGCGTGACCGGCTGGGACAGCGCCGAGGACGGAAACGGCATGGCGCGCATGTATCTGGACGCGCTTTCGAAGAAATACGGCTTCTCGCTGGACACGCCGGTGGGCGAGCTGCCGAAGGAAATCATCGATATTCTGCTGTACGGCACGAAAAACGAGAAAATCACCGTGGAATACGAGCGCGACGGCCGCATGGGGCGGTTCCAGTCGCCGTTTGAGGGCATCGTCACCAACCTTGAGCGCCGCTACCGCGAAACCAGCAGCGACGCGATGAAGGAAGTGTACGAAAGCTACATGACCAACACGCCCTGTCCGGAGTGCGGCGGGCGCAGGCTGAAGAAGGAAGCGCTGGCCGTCACCGTGGACGGAAAGAACATCGCCGAGGTCAGCGAGATGTCCGTGCGCGACGCGGTGCGCTTCTTTGAGAACATTCACCTTACCGAGAAGGAGCGCCTGATCGCCCGGCTCATCCTGAAGGAGGTCAACTCCCGGCTGGGCTTCCTGCGCGACGTGGGTCTGGACTACCTCACGCTGTCGCGCAGCGCCTGCACGCTGTCCGGCGGCGAGGCGCAGCGCATCCGTCTGGCGACGCAGATCGGCTCCAGTCTGGTGGGCGTTCTGTACATTCTGGACGAGCCGTCCATCGGCCTGCACCAGCACGACAACCAGAAGCTCTTAAACACCCTGCGCCACCTGCGCGACTTGGGCAACACGCTGATCGTCGTGGAGCACGACGAGGAAACGATGCTCGCGTCCGACTACATCGTGGACGTGGGGCCCGGCGCGGGCGTGGACGGCGGGCATATCGTAGCCGCCGGAACGCCCGCGGAGATCATGGCCAATCCCGCGTCGCTCACGGGACAGTACCTGAGCGGCCGCCGCCGCGTGCCCATGCCGGACTTCCGGCGCTCGCCGTCCGGCTGGCTCACGGTGCGCGGCGCGCGCGCCAACAACCTGCGCAATGTCACCGTGAAATTCCCGCTGGGCGTGGTCACCTGCGTCACCGGCCTGTCCGGCAGCGGCAAATCGTCGCTGGTGAACGAAATTCTGTATAAATCGCTTTCGCGCACGCTGAACCGCTCCAAGGAGCGCCCCGCCGCGCACGACGGCATCGACGGCGTGGAGCAGCTGGACAAGATCATCGCCATCGACCAGTCGCCCATCGGCCGCACGCCGCGCTCGAACCCGGCCACCTATACCGGCCTGTTCGACCTCATCCGCGACGTGTTCGCCTCCACGGCCGACGCGAAGGCGCGCGGCTACAAGAGCAACCGCTTCTCGTTCAACGTGAAGGGCGGCCGCTGCGAGGCCTGCTCCGGCGACGGCATCATCCGCATCGAAATGCACTTCCTGCCGGACGTGTACGTGCCCTGCGACGTGTGCAAGGGGCACCGCTACAACCGCGAAACGCTGGAGGTGCGCTACAAGGGCAAGAACATCTATGAGGTGCTGGACATGACGTGCGAGGAAGCGCTGGAATTCTTCGGCGCACTCCCGCGCCTTGCCCAGAAGCTGCAAACCATGGTGGACGTGGGTCTGGGCTACGTGAAGCTCGGCCAGCCCTCCACCCAGCTCTCCGGCGGCGAAGCCCAGCGCGTGAAGCTGGCCACCGAGCTTTCAAGAAGAGCCACCGGCCGCACGCTCTACGTGCTGGACGAGCCCACCACCGGCCTGCACATGGCGGACGTGGAAAAGCTCAACGAGGTCATTCAGCGCCTTGCCGACGCGGGCAACAGCCTTGTGATCATCGAGCATAACCTCGACGTCATCAAGACCGCCGACTACGTGATCGATATGGGCCCCGATGGCGGCGACCGCGGCGGCACCGTCGTCGCCGAGGGCACCCCTGAGGAAGTCGCGAAGGTCGAAAGCAGCTACACCGGCCAGTTCCTCAAGGACATCCTCGCCCGCGAGGGCGCGCGCCCGAAGCGCTGAAAAACCCAACGCCGCCCGGCAGAAGCCATTTTCTCTGCCGGGCGGCGTTTCAGAATTCGGGGTTTGTCATGCCTGTGGGTTTGCGGCGGGTTGCTTCATCGGGGTGACGGCGGTGTTTGCCACGTGGTACACGGTATCGCACAGGCGGTCTACGTCCTCCTTTATATGGGTCGCGACGACGATCAGCGCGCCCTTTTCCTTTTCTCTGAGAAGAATCGAGCGAACGTGCTCAACCGCGTCGGAATCAAGGCCGTTCATCGGCTCGTCCAGCAGAATCAGCTCCGGCTTCTCCATCAGCATTTGCGCGATGGACAGCCTTTGTCTCATGCCGAGGGAGTAGTTGCGCACCTTTTTCCGGCTGCGCGGGTCGAGCCCCACGTTTTCAATGGCGAGCTCGACGTCCCTGTCGGTCGCGACGCCCCGAAGCCGGGACAGAAGCCGCAGGTTTCGTTTGCCGCTCAGGTTCGGTATGAAGCCCGCGGTATCAAAATGAACGCCGTACACGCAGGGCAGCTTTTTCCCGCTGATCACCGGCTTGCCGTCGACCCATATCGCGCCGGAGGACGGCGGCAGAAGGCCGCACAGCAGCTTCATGAGAACTGTTTTGCCGGAGCCGTTTCGTCCCACAAGGCCGTAGATCTGGCCGCTGCGCATTTCCAGATTCACATTCGCGAGCACCTCCTGCTTTCCAAATTGCTTCGAAACGCCTTCAACCTTCAGCGTAAGGCTCATGCCGGACACCTCCTCTTCGTAAAGCGTGCGCGCCGCGCGGCACAAGCAGGCCGAAAAGCAGAACGCACAGAGCGGTCAATCCAATAAACGCGTATGGGACGGAGGGCAGCGGCGTGGTTTTCGTCATATCGAGCATGTTCAGATTGACCCACGAGACGGGCGAAAAATAGTAAACCACATAAGGCATGCCCAGACCCTGAAAGCAGGAATCGAACACGATGATCATGAGCGCGATGAACCCTCCGCCCGCGTGCCTTGCGCGAGAATTGATGAGACACACCGTCAGTCCCAGAAAAACGGAAGCCAGAAAATGAAGCGACCAGCTCAGAAGCAGAGCCTTCGCCGGCGTCATCAGCTGCTGAAGCTTTTTGGAGAAGATGAAGTTCATTGCGACCAGCTGGTCTCCCGCGCCGCGGTTCAGGCTCATATAAAACCTGCCCCAGCCGAGGTCGAGCTCCACATGCGGCAGCATCACGAGCACCGAGATAAGCAGCATCGCCGCCCAGTAGAGCGCGCTCATCGCCGCAATGTGCAGGGTTATGCCGAGCACATGGGACGTGTGGTCGCAGCGGATTTTCACCAGATCCTCGGACGCGTCCCTGTAGGGCACGCCTTCAATCAGCCACACCCACAGGGTCAGCAGGATGCCGTTTGCAATGTAGTTGTCTCCTAAGAAAACAAAATAGGGAAGAATGGACGCCTTCATGCCGAAGCTCGCGCACACGTCGCGCATCGGGGACGCGAAGAGATACGCGGTCGTCAGCGCCAGAAGCAGCACAAGCAGGCTCTTTTGCCGCAGCAGCGCCTTGTGGCAGTAGTAGCTGCACGCCCGAAACGGCATATCAATCCCTCCTTATCTCCATCGTTCGTATGAACAGAATGGCGCAGGCGGAAAGGCAGGCGACCACGGCGATTACGCCCAGAAATCCCTCAAGCGGATTTTGCATGGACGTGTGGCCGGCGATGCGGCCGAGATCCAGCCTGCCGGGCGTCAGCGTAATGCCCGCGGCGCCGCAAAGAATCTGGATTCCGTAGGAAATCAGAAACGGCGCGGCATAGGCGACCGCGCGCTCCTTCGAGACCGTCGAAGCCGCCATGCCCACCAGACTCCACGCCCCGGCGATGAGCCCCCGCACGCACACCATGCACAGAACGTAGGGAAGATATTTCTGCCCGGCAAGCAGCCGCCCGAAAAGCCCGGTTTCGTAAGCGTCCATGTTGACGAGCGCCGCCTTCGACACCATGGGAACCTTCAGCGCCAGAATGCCGATGAACAGAAGCATGCCGGCGACGACCGAAACCCACGCGCCGACAAAGCACGCCGTGATCTTGGAGGAATAATACGCGCCGCGGGTGACCCGGTATTTTTCATAAATCATGTAGCCGGTTTCCCGGTCCCTCTGCAGCACCCGGGAATAGCACAGCGTGCCCGCCGCCGGCATCAGAATCTGCATGTATCCCGTGCCGAGCGTCAAATCCAGATAGTAAATGACGTCACCGCCCGGCATGAGCAGATCCTCAAACACCGCCTGCAGCTGTATGACCGCGACGGCCAGCATCGCGGCGAAAAAGCCGATTCCCGAAAGCGCCCGGCTCAGGTCGCACCGCAGCGAATGAAGAAAGGCTTTCATGCCGCTACAGCTCCTCTCCCGTGCGCGCGTCAATCAGTACGAGATCGGAGTAAAAGTGCCCCACCTCATACCCTCCGGCCTCCATCGATACGTTCCACTGCTGATCCTGCGTGAACAGCCATGCCGGCGTCAGGCGGCAGCCGCTTTCCGGATCGACGCCCGAAATCGGAACCTTCGCGTATACCAGCCTCTGATGCGAAATGTTCACGCCAATCAGCCGCGGGTGCGCGATGCTCGCGACATACATCGCGTAATCGTCCTGAACGATGGAGAGCGCTTCCTCCGGCGACAGAAGGCGTTCGCCGTTCTCCACCCGCTCGTCAATATGGTAGAGTCCGCTGGTGCTCAGAAACTGAAGACCGTCCTTCGTCCAAAGGGTCATAATCTTGGAACCGTGCATATCCGTTCCGTGCATATCCGAATGGTAGCCGTTCGCCGGGATTCTCAGGCCGTTTTCGGCGCAGCAGAAGAACAGCGCATAGCATTCCTCGATTTTTCTGGCGTCGACGGAGTTGAGCGCGGACGGAATGGCCGCGCGAAGCGCGGCTTCGTCGTAGGCCAGCGCGTGTATAAGCTCGACGTGAAGATTCAAACGATTCAAAACGTCCGTCGCGAGCGCCGCGATTTTGTCCACGCCGCCGAAGCTCAGATCATTTGCGGCGCCGCCGTTCCACTCCGTGAATGAAGGCGGCAACCCTTCGACAAGATTTGCAAGATTCCTTCCTAAACGCGTTTCGTAGGTTACATATTCGAGCCCGATGGCCATCTCCTCATCGTCGTTCAACCATCCGGTTCCCTTGTAGTGTCCTTTCGTATCCACGGTCAAATACGGCGCTTTCATCAGCACATCCATCGCCGCGGACGCGTCGATTTTATATGTGGAGCAGATCAGATCCGGCACGGTTTCGGGAAGAAATTCGGTCAGGCAAACGCAGGTGGAATTCCCTTCGGCGTATGCGAAGCCAAGAAGCAAGACGCATAGCATCAGCCCGAAGCAGACGATTCGTTTCATAATGAATCCTCCCAATTACATGTGATTGAAATGAGGGCTTCGCGATTCCATTCGCCCCTTAAAGCCCCATTCAGTAAACTTTAAGGGGCGAGGTCGGTTCTATGTCAGCATGTTATAAGCCAAACCCCGTTCGGCAGAAGCCAATTCCTCTGCCGGACGGGGTTTGTCATGCTCAGCGCCAGTACTCCGGCGGCACCCAGCCGCGGTGGAGGGTGCCGTTGGAGAGCGTATAGTCGAACATCAGCCAGCCGTTTTCCGTGAAAAACGCCTTCACGGAGGTGTTGGCCGGTACGGCCTCGTATTCGGAGCGGGCGTAGTTATAGCCCGGGCCGTAGTAGACGGCCAGCTCCTTGGTAATGGTCGCGCGGAACGAGGTCTCCTTGTACGCGGGCAGGTCGCCGTACAGCGTCAGGCGCTTGGTGGGGGTGTACAGGCGGTAGCGCGCGTTTTTGTACGTGAACTCGATGTACGCCCAGTACACGGAGTTCTTCTCGAACGTCTGGTAGTACGCCACCGGGTCGATCGACTGCGGGTATGTGGAAACGTTCACGTATTTAAGACCGGGGCCGGAGCGCGTGGATATCTTCTGATTCGGGTCGGCGCTCCTTCCGCTGTAGGTGAACGCGTTCTCGCCGGACGTGGCCGGCGGATCCCACGTGGAATCGCCGGACGAGGACTTGCCGCCGGTCGGGAAGCGGAAGTACTTGCTGCTGTAGCGCGGTAGCTTCGAGAGATAATTCTCATCCATGTAACCCAGATAGTTGTCGTACGCCACGCAGGTGTACAAATCCATCGCCGCGATGTACAGAACCACCTCGCCCGCGGGCACGTAGGTCAGAATGCGCCCGCCCCCGCGCTCGTAGGACGCGTACAGCGGCGCGGTGCGGCAGTTCCCCACCACCATCTCGTCGCCCGTTTCCAGATAATACGAGTCGGCCAGCGCAGGCGCCACACAGGCGCACGCCGTCAACAGCGCCAGAACCAGAGCCACCAGCTTCTTCATGCGTAAATCCTCCCATCTCTTTCTCCCATGCCAGCCCGCGGCCCATGCGCCGCAGGCTGCTCGACACATTTTTGACGAATTTTGCCAGCCGGTTGTTCCCACTCCCTTCACAAAATCAACCCGTTCGGCTAACTTTTCGAATTTATATTGCGAATGTGTTCGTCCATCCGGCCCTCAAGCTTTCAAAAAAAGCCCCCGACCTACATACATATGACGGACGTGACGAAGCTCAACGAAGTCATCCGACGTCTCGCCGACGCGGACAACAGCCTTGTGATCGCCGAGTCTAACCTCGACGTCATTGAAACCGCCGCCTGCACATCGGCAACGACAGCACCCTTGCCCTGTGTCACGTCACAACCGGCTACGGCGAATGCTTTCGCAACTTCGAAATACCGGATGAAGAATTCGAATACTTTTTTATCCTTCGTGCATAATTTCACCCTTCGACTCCCCCGCGAACGCTTGCGTTCCCATTCCTGCAATGTTATAATGTATATGGATGATTTTGCGCTCCATCTGCGCGCTGCGAAAGGGTGTCCGTTTTCCATGCCAGGCCATTCCAATTCCGAAGGAAAATCCGCAAAGAAGCCGTCCCGCCCACAGGCGAAGGCCGCGCCGTCTTCAAAGGCGTTTCGGCTGCCGCGCGTCGTGAAGCTGGCGGCGCTTGATCTGCTTTTGATCGCCATCGGTCTGGTGATTTTTGCCTATTTCCATCATGTGCGTCAGGAGCCGTATTCCATGGACGACGTGGTCGTCGTGCCGCATCCGACGGTCACGCCCGCGCCGACGCAGGAACCGCCCGTCGCAACGCAGGAAAACGCCGCTCCGGCGGACGCGGCGCCGACCGCCGTTCCCACGCCGGAGCCGACGATCGACCCCAACGACTGGGGCGCGAAGTTCGCCGGCCGCTTCACCGACGGCGAAATCGAGAAAACCGACACCTCCTACCGCAGCCACGACGTTTCCATCACCATTGAACGGCACAACAACGACGACACGGTGTGGTTCGTGGCGGACATCTATCTGCGCAACGTCGAAAGCTACCGCACCGCCCTCGCCCGCGACGTGTTCGGAAAGGGCTACCACGAGTGGCCTTTAAAGATGGCGCAGGAGAAGAACGCCATTCTGGCGATTTCCGGCGACTACTGCGGCACGCGCACGAAGGGCGTAGTCGTCCGCAACGGCGTCGTATACCGCAAAACCACCTTCAAGGACGTTTGCCTGCTCTACTACGACGGCGTGATGGAGACAATGCCCGCCAAGCAATTCAACGCGGACGCCGCCATCGTGCGCGGCGTGTATCAGGCGTTCTCCTTCGGCCCGGCGCTGCTGGACGCAAACGGAAAGGCCATGGAGGAATACGACACCGAAATCGATCGGGTGAACCCGCGCTGCGCCATCGGCTATTACGAGCCGGGACACTATTGCTTCGTTGTGGTCGACGGGCGGCAGTCGGGCTATTCCCGCGGCATGACGATTCAGCAGCTGGGCGCGCTGTTCGAAGACCTCGGCTGTAAGGCGGCCTATAACCTGGACGGCGGAAAGACCGCCGTGATGATCTTTGACGGCAAAAAGGTCAATACGCCCGCCGACGGCGGACGAAAGATCAGCGACATCGTGTACATCGGGGAGGTGGCGGAATGAACCCGAAAAAAGCCGTCAAATACGCCCTCGCCCACGCGGCCATCGTGCTTTCCGGCATGCTGATGGTGCTTCTCGCCATCGACCGCGTGAACGAAGCCATGATGTTCATCGATAACGACATCACCAAAACCCTCCTGTGGGTGCTCTGTATCCTCTCCATCCTGAACGCCGCCTGCCTCCTCGCCCGCCCGAAGAAAAAGAGCCCGCGAAAGAAGCCCTGAAGCTTTTTGCGAACCCTCTGACGCATCATTCTAACGCACGCAGATGCGTCAGATGAAGCGTTAGACGCATCACAAGGAACGAAATCAAACGAGTCGGCTGATCCATGTGGAATGGAAAAGCCGACTCGTTTACGTTACGATTGACTGTCAAGCCAGCAGCGACTGTCATCAGACAAAGCATTCGGGAACCCGCGGAGAAAGCCTGAAACCCTTTGCGAACATTCTTACACTTCGTTCTAACGCACGCCGCGTTTCTAACGCGCGTATATGCGTTAGAAACGCGGCGTGCGCGTTGGGTGAAGCGTTAGCCGTGTCTGATACGTAGACAGAAACTGAAATCAAATCGACCGTGCCCATCCAACAGACAATCGAGGAACACCGTACATTTTCTCTTTTCCGAAGCCGCCGCGTCACGCCTGTCCCTTTGTCCCCCAGAACCTCGCCAGCGTGTTTGCCAGCGTTTTTTCGGTTACGGGGGCGGGGCGGATATGGGGCGGGAAGAGGGTCTGGTAGTCCTCGCGGGAATAGCGGTCGTCGATGAAGAGGGTTACGCCGCGGTCGGTGGGGGTGCGGATGACGCGGCCGGCGGCCTGAAGGCATTTGCCGAAGCCGGGGTAGACGTAGGCCGTTTCGAAGCCGCCCTCGCCGTCCGCGTCGTTATAGAGGGCGGCGAGCGAATTGCGCTCGAAGCACAGCTGGGGCAGCCCCACGCCCACGATCGCCGCGCCGATCAGGCGTTCACCGGGCAGGTCGACGCCCTCGGAAAACACGCCGCCCATGGCGATAAACGCCACCATGGACGTTTCCGGGCTTTCGCGAAACTGCGCGAGGTACGCGTTTCGCGCGTCCTCGTTCATGTCCCGCGCCTGAAGCAGCACGCGCACGCTCGGGTAATGCGCGCGGAAGATTTCCGCCACCTGATTCAGGTACGCGTGGCTGGGGAAGCACGCCACGTAGTTGCCCCTTTTCGCCAGCGCCAGCTGCGCAATCGCGCGGGCGACGCGCGGCGCGCTTTCCTCGCGGGCGGAATAGCGCGTGGGAATGTCCATCGAAAGGCTTAAAAGGTTCTCCCTCGGAAACGGCGACGGCAGCGAAAGCGTGCGGTCGCCGTCGTTTTCGCTGATGCCGAACAGCCGCGCGTAGTGCCCGATGGGCGTGAGCGTGGCGGAAAACAGCGCCGTGCCGCGCATGCGCTTCATCGTGCGCGAAAGCCTTTGCGTCGGGTTCCAGCACCACAGCCGCACGCGGCAGCGCTTGCCCTCCGGCTCGATCAGCGTCTTATACGTTTCCTCGTCAAACTCGCCCGACACGCGCAGGAACGCGGACACGGCGAAATATTCCTCCAATAGAAGCGAATGAAACGGCACCGCCGAATCCAGCCGGTCGCGCAGCGCGTCCAGAAACGGCTTGGCTTCGTCGATGAGCGCGATGGGCAGCTCGCTTCGCAGCTCGCATTCCTCGGCGTGCTCAAAGCTTTTGAGAAAGCGCGTGCACGCGGCGTACAGGGGCGAGAGCCTGCCCTCGCACTTCCCCACCTCGCGCCGGAGCGTTCGCACATCTTTCGCGCTCAGCTCTGCCGAATACATCTCCCGCGCGCGCGGAATCAGGTTGTGCGCCTCGTCGATCAGAAGCGCGTAGCTGCCCTTATGGTCGAAAAAGCGCTTCAGGCGCACGACGGGATCGAACACGTAGTTGTAGTCGCACACCACGACCTCCGCCGTCTCCGCCAGCGCCAGCGACAGCTCGAACGGGCACAGCCGATACTTTTTCGCAAGCGAAAGCACCGCTTCCCTGTCCAGCCCCGGCGTGCGCCACGCCTCCTCCACCGCCTTTTTCTGCCGGTCGAAGTAGCCGCGCGCATAGGGACACACCTCCGGGTCGCAGCGCGTGCCGGGAACCGGACAGATCTTCGACTTCGCCGTGATCGTCACCGAGCGGATCATCAGCCCGCCCTCGCGCATGCGGTTCAGCGCGTCCTCGGCGGCGCGGCGGCCGGTGGTGCGCGCGGTCAGGTAAAACACCGTCTCCACGCGCCCCTCGCCCAGCGCCTTGACCGCGGGAAACAGCGCCCCGGCGGTTTTTCCGATGCCGGTGGGCGCTTCGACGAGGATTTTCTTTTTGTCTCGAATCGTTCGGTAGATCTGCGCCGCCATCGCGCGCTGCCCCTCACGGAAGCCCGCGAACGGAAAGCCCAGCGCTCGCATGGACGGAAGCGACGTTTCCTTCCATTCGTCAAAGAAGCGCAGCCGGCGGGCGTAGGCTTCGGCGTACAGAAAAAACAGCGCGGTGAGCTTCTCGCGCGTATAGGGGCGGGTGAACGACGCGCGCGCGCCGGACAGATCGGCGTACGTCAGCCGCACGGTCACCTCCGGCAGGTTCTCGTTTTCCGCCAGAATATAGGCGTAGATCTCGGCCTGCGCCCAGTGCACGGGATAGTCGCGCTCCGAAACGCGCGCGGGCGGGCGGCGCGTGGTCTTGATTTCCTCCACCAGCGCCTGCCCGTCCGCGAGCAGAAGGCCGTCGATGCGCCCCTGCACGATCAGCGGAATGCCGCTCACCTCGCGCTCGATGCGCACCGGTACCTCGCTTCTGTAGCCCTCCGGATACGCCTTCTGAAGCAGAAGGTGCCCCTTCAGCCCCTCCTGCATGCGGTCTATGCCGCCGTCCGCACCCAAATCGCCGCCCTCAAAATAGACCTCCGCAAGCGTTCGCACGTTTACGGAGCGCACAGTCTCGTTCATCAGTCGAATATCTGCATGATGGCGCACTTCAGATACCGGGTCTCCGGGCTGGCCGGAAGCACCGGGTGATCGTGCCCCTGCGAGCGCATTTCCACCAGACGCACGCGCTTTTTCGCGTCGCGCGCGGCGGTGTTGATCATGTCGATGAACTGCTGCGTGGACACGTGCTGCGAGCATGAGCAGCTGACCAGATAGCCGCCGTCGCGCACCAGCTTCAGGCCGCGCAGGTTGATTTCCTTGTAGCCGCGCAGCGCGCTCTCCACGGCCGCGCGCGTCTTGGCGAAGGCGGGCGGGTCGAGAATCACCACGTCGAATTTCTCCTTCGCGTCGGTCAGCTCGCGCAGATGGTCAAAGCAGTTGTGCACCTCAAACGTCACGTTGGAAAGCCCGTTGTTTTCGGCGTTCCTGCGCGCCACCTCGATCGCGTCGTCCGAAATGTCCACACCCAGCACGCTCGCCGCGCCGCCCTTTGCGGCGTTCAGCGCGAACGAGCCGTTGTGGCAGAAGCAGTCCAGCACGCGCGCGCCCTTGCACAGCTTCATGACCTCGTGCCGGTTCTCCTTCTGGTCTAAGAAGAAGCCGGTCTTCTGGCCGTTCTTCACGTCCACCATATACAGGATGCCGTTCTCGGTCATGGGCACGAAATCGGGCACCTCGCCCCACAGAAGGCCGGTGGTCTGCTCCATGCCCTCCAGCCGACGCACGGGCACGTCGTTGCGCTCGTAAATGCCGCGCGGCTTCACCACGTCCACCAGAATCTCCACGATGTCCTTCTTCCACTGCTCAATGCCCAGCGACATGGACTGAATCACCAGAATATCCGAGAACTTGTCCACGATCAGCCCGGGCAGGAAATCGCTCTCGGAATAGATCAGGCGGCAGCTGTTCACGTCGCAAAAGTCCTGCCGGTATTTCCACGCCGTCTCCACGCGTCGCCGGAAGAACGCGCGGTCGACGCTTTCATCCCTGTACGTCAGCATGCGCAGCGCAATCTGCGAATGCGGATTGTAAAACGCCTTGCCCAGAAACGTTCCCTTGGAGCTTTCCACGTTCACGACGTCGCCGGGCGTGTACGCGCCCTCTACCCTGTCCACGTCGGACGCGAACACCCACGGGTGCCCGCTGCGAACGCGCGTCTCGCGCGTGGGACGAAGAACTGCCTTTGCCATCTCTCTCAACCCTTCCGTATCGTCACAGAATCTGAATTTCCATTTCCAGCGCGTATTCGCCGGAAGTTACCTTCACATTTTCATCCATCACGGTCGACCACGCCATGCCGCCGCCGATGCCGGCGTGCGCCGCGTCGGTGTGCACGATGGTTTCCGGCCGCACGGGAATCTCGTCGTCGTGCGTCGCGTCGCGCAGGTCGCACACGGTGTAGTGATGCGCGTCGAAGTGGAACGGCCTGGACGCGCGCATGATCACCCTCGCGCCGTCCGCCGTTTCAAACGTCACGCGGCGCACGTCCTCGCGCCCGCCGTTCTCCGCCGGGGGCGTGAACGGGAAATGCATCTCCGTCACCGTGGTCTGATAGGTTCCCAGCCGCGCGGCCTCCTTGCGGTCGGGATAGCTCTCGCCCGGCCCGCGGCCGAACCATTCCACCTTTTCAAAGCCCTCGGGCAGCGTCCACGTAAAGCCCAGCCGCTCCACGCTGTCTATGCCGGACAGCCGGAACCGCGACGAAAGCGTCATCGTGCCGTCGCCGGACATGACCAGCCTCAGGTATACGTCGATCGCCGCGCCCTGCGCCGTGCGCGAGGTCAGCCGCGTCACGCGCTCCAGCTGCACGCGCCCGTCGCCCAGCGCCGAAACGTTTAAAAGAATCAGCCGCCGGTTGCAGTTTTCCTGCGTAAACGCCGACCAGTCGGCCCAGCAGCCCCAGCCCGGCTGCGCGTTCGCGCCCGAAAGCCCGCGCGACGCGCACTCGCTGAGCGCGTTCAGCACGTATTCGCGCCCGTACTTCGTCAGGCTCACGATGCAGCCGGTGCTCTTGGAAACCGCCATCGAAAGCCCCGGCGCCTGCACGGTGATCATGCCGTGCGAATCGTCGAACGTCGCGGGCAGATAGCGCACGCGGCGCGGAGACGGCAGCACGCCGCCCAGAAGGAACTGCTGATGATACGCTTTCCCCTCCGGGCACACGATGTCCACGTCCAGATACGCGTCCTCGCCCGCGGCGCGCGCCGGGCCGAACGAAATTTCGCCCTCGCTCATCGGCGCGAGCGCCGGAAGCGGCATTTCCCCGCTGCCCGTCGGCTCGCCCGCGGCATACGCCGTCCACGAAAGCGTGAAGCCCGCCGTCGTCAAAGCAAGGAAGCGGTTTTTGAACGCGTAGCGATTGCCCTCCCTGCGCTCCAGAAACACCGGCGCGTATACCGCCTGCATTTCCAGCCCCACCGGCTTCACGGTCAGATCGTGCGTCACCACACCGTTCATGCACATGAACTTCGGCTCATACGGCTCCGTGACCGCCTCAAAGAAGTCCCCGCCGTAGCCCGGCGTGTGGTCGGCGCGCCACAGCGCCTTGTCCTGAAAGTCCCATACGAACCCGCCCTGAAAGCGCGGGTATTTCTCCGTCAGCTCGCGGAAGCGCGAAAGCCCGCCGCCGCTGTTCAGAATCTGATACGCGTATTCGCACAGAATCACCGGCCGGTCGTCCTTCGTGTCGGAAAGCAGCTCCAGAATCGCCTCGCGCGTGGGATACATCGGGCAGCGAACGTCCGAAATCGCGCGGCCGGGGTTGCCGGACTCGTACTGAACCGGCCGCGTCGGGTCGTAATACCTCAGCCACGCCGCCATCGCCGCGTGATGCGGCCCCAGCCCGCTTTCGTTGCCCAGCGACCAGATGAGGATGCTCGCGTGATTCTTGTGCGTCTGCGCCATGCGCCGCGCGCGCTGAAGATACGCCTCCGCCCACTCGGGATCGTTGGACAGCATGCCCCGCACGCCGTGCGTCTCAAGGTTCGTCTCGCACACGACCATCAGCCCGTGCTCGTCGCACAGGTCGTAAAACGCCGGATCGTCCGGGTAGTGGCAGCTGCGCACGGCGTTCACGCCCAGCTCCTTCATCAGAAGGATTTCCTTTTTCATCTGCTCGCGCGAAACCACGCGCCCGCCGTCCACCGAGTGCTCGTGCCGGTTCACGCCGCGCACGATCACCCGCCGCCCGTTCAGCTTCAGAACGCCGTCCTCAATCGAGACCGTGCGGAAGCCGAAGCGCACCTTCTCGCGGTCGGCCGCGTCGCCCGAACCGGGATCCAGAAGCGCCAGATGCACGCGGTACAGCGTGGGCGTCTCCGGCGTCCAAAGCCGCGGATGGTCGATTTTCACATGAAACCGCGCATGCCCCGGCATCGGCGCGTCGTGATCCAGAAACGACGGCGGCTCCGCCGCGGGCGCGCGCTTTTCCTTGTAGATGATCTTCCCGTCCGGGTCGTAAATGTGCAGCCGCACCAGCGTGTCGGCAAAGCCGGAAACCCGCGTCACCTGACAGTCCAGCATGAAATTTCCGTCCTGATCCGCCCGCACCATTACGTCCTCAATGTACATGCGCGGCTTGGAATACAGCGTCACCGGACGGAACACACCCGAAAGATGCCAGTAATCCTGATCCTCCAGCCACGTCGCGTCCGTGAACCGCATCACCTGAAGCGTGATCTGATTCTCGCCCGCGTATACATACCGCGTCACGTCAAACTCGCACGCCAGCTTCGAATCCTGCGAATACCCCACGGGATTTCCGTTCACCCATACGTAAAACCCGGACTCCACCCCGCCGAAATGCAGAATCAGCTTGCGCCCCACGAAATACTCCGGCACCTCAAACGAACGCCTGTAAAGCCCGGTCGGAATCATGTCCGGCAGGTGCGGCGGATTCATCCGCGACGCGTACCCCGTCTCCCGCTCGTAGCTGGGCGTAATCAGATGCGCGCCCGGCTCGTCTGTGAACGGATAAACCCAGTTCGTGTAAATCGGCTCCGACGCGCCCTGCAGCTCCCAGTTCCCCGGCACCTGAATCTCCCGCCAGTCCTCGTCGTTGAAATCCGGCACATAAAACGCCGCCGGCAGCATGCTCGGATGCTCGCATAAAAGAAACTTCCACGTCCCGTCCAACGATAACGATAACGTGTTCTCCCAAGGACTGTGCGCGCTCAGACGGTTGATCGACTGAACCTCGATGTTCTGCCACTCCGGCTTCGTATGGAAATTCATCGCCGACTCTCCCTTCCGCCCTCAAAAAATAGAATTTGTCCTATTCTAACACGCCAGCCCCGATTTGTCATTAAAAAAACCGACGCGTCCCGCCCGAAACGGAAAAATTCATCTTCCCGTCCGCGCGCTCCCGCGGGAAAACCAAAAAAGAAGCGGCGGGAGAGTTTTTCTCCCCCGCCGGACATGTTTGCTTATTTGTACTGCGCGTTGTACGCGTTCTGGTAGATTTCAACCAGCTGCGGCAGTCCCTGAGACTCGAGGGTCGCCAGCCACGCGTCGTACTCGTCGTCGATGGACTTGGTGCCGTTGAAGAAGGAGATCATGCCCTCCTTGATGGTGGCGCTCAGGTTCGCCTTGAGCACGGACATGGTTTCGTTCTGCTCGTCGGTGAACTTGAGGCTGGGGATGGCCTTCTCATCCTTCGTGTAGGGCTTGTATTCCTTGGTCACCTGATACAGAAGCGTCTCAAGACCCGCGCCGCTGTAAAGGTCGATGTTGGGATCGGAGGGCTCGCCGAGGCGGAACTTCGCGTCGCGGTAGGAGATGGTCATCTGCAGCACGCAGTAGCTCTGCGGCTCGCTCTCCTGCCACGGCACCAGCAGCTTGTACATGGCGGGCTCGCCGTTGATGCCGATCGCGCCGGGATCCGCGTCCGTCCACTGCTCGCCGTACACGCCGTAGTAGCCGCGCATGGTGGCCGCGTAGGAATACAGCAGGTCGCCAAGCTTAAAGGCCTCCACGGGGTACTGGCACTTCGCGGAGATGGTGTAGCCGTTGCCGCCCACATTGCCGTAGGGATAGGAGATGGCGTTGGTGTAGCCGTCGGGGCCGGCCACGGGCAGCACGCGGCGATAGTTGCGGTAGATGTCGCTGCCGAGGTTGCAGAACAGGATGTAGCCGCCGGAGCAGGCGCCGAGGCGGTCGCTCTCCGCGATCTGGGTCAGCGCCGCCAGATCCTGCGTGAAGGAGCCGACGTAGAGCAGATCCTCTTCGACGAGCTTGCGCACGTACTTCACGCCGTCGCGGAAGGCTTCCAGCTCGAAGGGCGTGCACACGGTGTCGCCGTCCATATACATGCCGAACGCGTCGGACGAGGTGGTGCTGCCGGTGTCAAGGTCGAGGGTATAGTAGCAGAACGCGTTCATGATCGGGTTCTCGACGTTGGTGTACCAGCCGTCCTTGTAGTCGCCGGCCAGCGGGATTTCGTCGTTCGGGTCGCCGTTGCCGTTCGCGTCCTGATCGCGGAAGGCCACGAGCACTTCGTACAGCTCATCCAGCGTGGTGGGCATCTTGAGGCCCAGATTGTCCAGCCACGCCTGGTTGATCCAGAACTTGCGGGGCGCGGTGCAGTGGAAGCACTCGTTGACCACGGGCAGGGAGTAGATGTTGCCGTCCAGCTGGGAGATCAGCCCCTCGGTGCCGGGGAACTCGGCGAACATCTTCTTGGTGAAGGTGCCGTGCTCCTCAATCAGATCGTTCAGCGGGAGGAACATCTTCTCGTCCACGCCGAAGCGGCTGATCATGGCAGAGGTCATGCCGCAGCTCAGGAACACGTCCGGATAGTTGCCGGAGTTCAGGATCAGACCGAGCTTTTCGGCGCGGCCCTCATAGGGAATCAGCTCGAAGGTCAGATCCACGTTGGTAACTTCCTCCAGCCACTTCACAAACGCGTTTTCTTCCCACGTGGAAATGGTCGCGTGATCGGTGACGGCGACCTTCAGCGTGATGTCGCCGAAGTTCTCGCAGAGCCTGTAGTCCGAGAGATCCTCGTCGTGCGCCCACTGCGGCTCCCACGCCAGCGCATAGCTCGCGCAGCCGAGCAGCAGCGTCAGCGCCAGGGAAAGGCTCAGCAGCTTCTTCAGAAGGGTCGTTCTCATCTTGTTTTCCTCCTCTGTCATTTTTTCTATTCCATATGCAGCGCATATTGGATTCGCATCAGCCCTTGACGGAGCCGACCATGATGCCCTTTACGAAATACTTCTGAACGAACGGATACAGCGCCAGAAGGGGCGCGCTGGACACGACGATCACGGCGTACTTCAGAAGATTGCTCATTCCCTGCCGGGAGGCCATGTCGCGCAGATCCGCCACGGCGCTCATGTCCAGCTGGTTCAGAATCAGTATGTTGCGCAGCACCACCTGCAGCGGGAAGCGGCTCTTGTCCGACAGGTAGATGAACGCGTCAAAATAGCTGTTCCAGATGCCCACGGCGCAGTACAGCGATATGACCGCGATGATCGGGCCGGAGAGCGGTATGACGATGGACAGAAGCTGCCTGAACACGGAGCAGCCGTCCATGCCGCTGGCCTCGAACAGCTCCTCGGGGATGGAATTCTGAAAATACGAGCGCATCAGTATGACGTACCACGCGTTCATGGCGTTTGGAATGATCAGCGCCCACGTGGTGTCCAGCCAGCCGAGGCCGTTGATCAGCAGATAGTTCGGTATGAGACCTGCGTTGAACAGCATGGTGAAAAGCACCATGCCGGCCACGACGCCGCGCCCGTAGAAGTCCTTTCTGGACAGGCAGAAGGCGCACAGCGTGGTCAGCGTCAGGTTCACGGCCGTGCCCAGCACCGTGTAGATGGCGGAGTTCAGATAGCCGGTCATGATGGAATCGTAGGTAAACACCGCCTCATACGCCTTCAGGGACGGCTCCACCGGGAACAGCCACACCCTGCCGGCCATGACCGCGGTCGTCGAGGAGAAGGACGCGCTGACGACGTAAATCAGCGGATAGGCGACGATGGAGACGGCGAAAACCAGAATCAGCGTCGCAATCACGTCGAAAAGCGTATCGTCCCAGCGTTGGCGCACCCGCGTTCCGCGGCGCACGCCGACGGCTGTTTTCCTTGAAATCGCCATGCTTTTCCCCTCCTTTACAGTACGCTGACCTGACTGACCTGCCGGGAAATGGCGTTCACCATCACCAGCATGCACAGATTCACCAGAGAATTGAACAGGCCGACCGCCGTGGAGAAGCTGTAGTTGAAGTTGACGAGACCCAGCTTGTATACATATGTGGATATGACCTCGGATATGGGCGTGTTGATGCTGTTCTGCATCAGATAGATTTTCTCAAAGCCCACGGAAAGAATGCTGCCCGTGTTCAGGATAAACAGCGTGATGATCGTGGGCGCGATGTAGGGGATGTCGATATTGATGATGCGGCGCAGCTTGCTCGCCCCGTCCACCTTGGCCGCGTCGTACAGATCCATCGGAACGCCCGTGAGCGCGGCCAGATACACGATGGCGGAATAGCCCATCGTCTGCCACACGCCCGTCCACACATACAGCGAGCGGAAGTATGTGATCGTGCCCATGAAGTTCACGCTGCGCCCGCCCAGCTTCACGATGATCTGATTGACAAAGCCGGTGGATATGTCCGTGAACTGAATAATCATCGAAACCAGAACCACGGTGGAAATGAAGTAGGGCATGTAGGTGATCATCTGCGTGAACCTTTTGAACTTCTGAGAGCGGCATTCGTTCAGGCAGATGGCGAGGATAATCGGTATCGGGAAGCCCGCGAGCAGGCTGTACAGGCTCAGAACAAACGTGTTTCGGATGATCATGCCCGACGCGGAGGAGCTGAAAAACAGTTCAAAATGCTTCATGCCCACCCACGGACTATTCCAGATGCCTCCGCGCACCTTGAAATCCCTGAACGCGATCTGAATCCCGAGCATGGGATAATAGCGGAACACGAGCAGATACACAAGCGGCAGTAAAATCAGAACATAATAGGGAAGGCTCTTTCGGATTCGCTTTTTTCTGTACGACCATGACGAAGCGCCGGGATTCTTCAATCGATGCATCACTCGCCCTGCCTCCAGCAACAGAATTTTTCTCTGCCGCTATTATATATGAAGGCAAAGCGGAATGCAATATAAAAATTTACAATTTTGATTATTTAACAATATTCCGGCGGGAATTATTGCATCTTGTCTTCTGTATTTTTATACTGTAACAGAGCATAGACTGAATACTTCCCGCGCGAAATCAAATGTCCGCGCGAAGGTAGTCGCCCGCCCCGGTCTCCCCGGGCGCGGGCATCGTGAACCTTCGTCCCGGCTCCGCCGCGGCGGAAACCGGCGCGCCGTCCTCGCCGCGCAGATCGCGCGCGACGAATCGAACCGGCGCGCGGCCGGGGTGCAGAAGCTCCACCTCGCGTCCCTCCTGCAGCTTGTTCTTCACCTCGCACACAATCCGGTCTCCGTCGCGGCCGACGACCGGCGCAAGGTATTCGCGCGTCCTTTCGTAGCCCTCGGGCGCGTTGGGCGCGCGTTTCGCTTCGTCGCGGTAAAAGCCGGTCGTATACGGCCGGTGGCTGACGGCGCTTAATTCCTCCATGCACAGACCCTCGTCCGCGCCGTTTAAGCGCATGCGATACGCGTTCACGACGGTCGCCACATAGTACGCCGTCTTCATGCGCCCCTCGATTTTGAGGGAAGTTACGCCCGCGGCCAGAATCTCGTCCAGCAGCGGCATGGCGTTCAGGTCGCGGGACGACAGGATGTACGTTCCCGAAGCGTCCTCTTCGATGGGAAACACCTGCCCGGGGCGCTTTTCCTCGGTCAGGCCGAATTTCCAGCGGCAGCTCTGCGCGCAGCCGCCGCGGTTGGCGCTGCGCCCGGTCAGGTAGGTGGAAAGCAGGCACCTGCCGGAATACGCCATGCACATCGCGCCGTGCACAAACGCTTCCAATTCCAGACCGGCGGGCGTTTTCGCGCGAATCTCCGAAATGCGTTCAAGGTTCAGCTCGCGCGCCAGCACCACGCGGCTCGCGCCCAGATCGTAATAGATGTTCGCGCTCTCGTGGTTGGTGCAGTTCGCCTGTGTGCTCACGTGCACCTCCATGTCGGGACACGCGCGCTTAATCGCCCGAATCGCGCCCAGATCGGACACGATCATCGCGTCCGCGCCCGCGTCCTTCAGGCGCTTCGCGTATTCCGCCATGTCCGGAATCTCCTCCGGAAACGTAAACGCGTTCGCCGCCACGTACACGCGCACGCTCCGCGCATGCGCGTACTCGCACGCCTCGCGCACGCCCTCCAGCGTGAAGCCGGTATTTCCGGCGCGCAGCTGAAGCATCGGGCCGCCCAGATAGACGGCGTTCGCGCCGAAGCGAACGGCGGCGCGGAGCGCGTCCATGCCGCCCGCCGGCGCGAGCAGTTCAATTTTGTTCGTATTCATTTACACATTAAAGCGGAACAGCGTCACGTCGCCGTCCTTCATCACGTAATCCTTGCCCTCGGAGCGGACTAAGCCCTTCTCCCTGCAGGCGTTCATGCTGCCCTCGCGCACCAGATCGTCATAGGCCACGATCTCGGCGCGGATGAAGCCCCGCTCAAAGTCGGAGTGAATCTTGCCCGCGGCCTGCGGCGCCTTCGTGCCCTTCTCGATCGTCCACGCGCGAACCTCCTTGGGCCCGGCGGTCAGGAACGAAATCAGCCCCAGAAGGTCGTAGCCAATGGTCACCAGCCGGTCAAGGCCGCTCTTTCCGATGCCCATTTCCTCAAGGAACATCTTCTTCTCCTCCGGCTCAAGCTGCGCGATTTCCTCTTCCACCTTCGCGCAGATCACCAGCACCTCGCTGCCCTCGGCCTCGGCGATTTCCTTCACCTTTTTCACCAGCGGAAGCTCCTCGGCGCCCTCGCCCACCTCGTCCTCGCCGATGTTCGCGGCGTAGACGACCTTCTTCATCGTGAGCAGGAACCAGCCCTCGGCAATTTCGCGCTGCTCCTTCGTCAGCGGCGCGGTGCGCGCGGGCTTCAGATCGTTCATGTGTTTGAGGAGTACTTCAGCGGTTTCCATCTCCGCGGCGTACTTCTTGTCGCCGTTCTTCACCAGATGGCTGGCCTTTTCCAGACGCTTGGTCACGGTTTCAATGTCCGCCAGAATCAGCTCGGTCTGAATCGTCTCAATGTCGCGGGCAGGATCGACGCTGCCGTCCACGTGAATCACGTTTTCGTCCTCAAAGCAGCGCACCACGTGCACAATCGCGTCTACCTCGCGGATGTGGCTCAAAAACTTGTTGCCCAGTCCCTCGCCGTGGCTCGCGCCCTTCACAAGACCCGCAATGTCCACAAATTCCAGAACGGCAGGCGTGTACTTCTCAGGATGATACATCTCCGCCAGCACGTCCAGCCGGGGGTCCGGCACGGCCACCATGCCGTTGTTCGGTTCAATGGTGCAAAACGGATAATTCGCCGCCTGCGCGCCCGCGCAGGTGATGGCGTTAAACAGTGTGCTCTTGCCCACGTTCGGAAGACCCACAATACCCAGCTTCATAGTAATTCCTCCAACTGCAATTTTCGGTCTTATTATAATGGATAAACGTGAAAACTACAACAGCAAAATTGCCTTTCCCGAGGAAATGCCCGAAAGAGAATTTTATGACGAAAAAATGGTCTGCCGCGGAAGATGGATTCCGAAGCAGACCCGATTTGATCGACTGTTTTACGCCTGCACGCTCAGCATGACCAGCGAGGACAGGGCGAGAAGGAGGCCGGCGGCTTTGAACGGAGTGATCTTTTCCTTGAAGAGGAACACGGCGAACACGACTGACAGCACCAGCACACCGCCATTTTCCACCGTGTACAAAACGGGCACGTTGACCAGCTGCATCACGTACATCAGAAGGTTCAGCGCCGCGGCGGCGGAGACGCAGCACAAAAGCATGCAAAGCGCCGAGCTCTTCGTCTGGCGGAACGCCGCGAAGCTGCTTCGGCCGCGCTTTGAAAGCAGCATCACGAAGCCCAGAAGCGCCGTGAAGAGGAAGGTGACGATGATCATCTCCTCGCGCTGCGTGTTGCCCATGGCCTCCTGCTGCGCGTTCAGGAGCGCACCGTACAGGCCGTTGAACAGGAACAGGAGGGCGCAGAACAGCGGGAACAGGCGGCTGGCGGCCGTCTTCGCCTTCTTTTCCTTCCTGCCGCCCACGATGCCGTCCAGGTTCAGGAACAGGAACGCCGCCAGCATCACCGCCACGCCCGCGTATTGCAGCGCGTTCAGCGGCACGTGGTACACGATCACGGACTGGAAGAGCGGAATCAGGATGCCGCCCGCCAGCAGGCACAGGTTTGCCACGGCATAGGAGCCGCTGGCCGTCGCCTTGATCAGCGACAGGTTGTAGCCAAACAGCACCGCGCCGTTCAGAAGCCCCAGCAGAACCGTCGCCGTCGACGGCGCGAAGCGCCCCTTGCCCACCGCGAACGTGACGATGGACACGAACACGCCGTAGATTACATTATACACAAATGGCGAGGTCGATTCCTCTCCCGGGTAGCGCTGGTTGTACAGCCGGCAGAACAGCGTCTGGCAGGCATACAGCACGATCATCATCGCGATCAGGAGCGTGGACGTCATAATCTCAGCCTCCGTAGATTGCGTTTCGCAGAAACCGGGCTGTCCGCCAGACGGGCAGCCCGGTTTTTAGATTATAAATGCGTTCAGTTCCTGGCGGCCTTTGCCCAGCTGTCCTTCAGGGGAACGACGCGGTTGAAGACCGGTTTCTCAGAGGTGGAGTCCGGATCCTTGCAGAAGTAACCCATGCGCAGGAACTGGAAACGGTCGCCCACGTTCGACTCGGCGATTGCGGGCTCCACCAGACAGCCGGTGAGCGTGGTCAGGCTGTCGGGGTTCAGAAGGTCGATGAAGTCCTTCGGCGCGGCGGTCTCGACTTCTTCGCCGTCCTCGGTTTCGGTTTCCTCGGCGGCGGCTTCGTCCTTCAAAATCGGCTCGTACAGGCGCACCTCGGCGGGGATGGCGTCCATCTCGCTCACCCAGTGCAGCGTGCCCTTGACCTTGCGGTTCGCGCCCTCGCTGCCGGACTTGGAATCGAGGTCGACCGAGCAGATCAGCTCGACGACGTTGCCGTTTTCGTCCGTCTTCGCTTCGTCGCAGCGGATGATGTAGGCGCCCTTCAGGCGAACCTCGCGGCCGGGCGCGAGACGGAAGAACTTCTTCGGCGGGTCAAGCATGAAGTCCTCCTGCTCGATAAAGCAGGTCTTGGTGAAGTGCAGCTTGCGCGTGCCCATCTCGGGATGGTCGGGATGGTTTTCCAGCTCGATTTCCTCCACCTTTCCCTCGTCCCAGTTGGAAAAGGTGATCTTCAGCGGGCGCAGCACGGCCATTGCGCGCGGCGCGGTGCTGCCCAGCGCTTCGCGGACGCAGGCCTCCAGCAGCGCGCCGTCCACGGTGGAATCCGCCTTGGCTACGCCGACGCGGCCGAGGAAATCGTGAATCGCTTCCACCGGATAGCCCCTTCTGCGCATGCCGACCAGCGTGGGCATGCGGGGATCGTCCCAGCCGGCCACGTAGCCCTCCTCCACCAGACGGCGGAGGTAGCGCTTGGACATGACGGTGCGCGTGATGTTCAGGCGCGCGAACTCGATCTGGCGGGGCGGCTGCTCAAAGTCGGCGTGATGCACCATCCAGTCGTACAGCGGGCGGTGAATTTCGTATTCCAGCGAGCACAGCGAGTGCGTGATGCCCTCGATGGCGTCCTGAATGGGGTGCTGGAAGTCGTACATCGGGTAGATGCACCAGTCGTCGCCGGTGCGGTGATGATGGCAGCGCTTGATGCGGTACATCGTCGGGTCGCGCATCAGAACGTTCGGCGAGGACATATCGATCTTCGCGCGCAGCACGCGGCTGCCGTCCGGGAATTCGCCGTTCTTCATGCGCTCGAACAGGTCGAGGTTTTCCTCGACGCTGCGGTCGCGGTACGGGCTGTTCACGCCCGGCTCGGTGAGCGTGCCGCGGTTTTGGCGCATCTCCTCGGGAGACTGATCGTCGACGTAGGCAAGACCCTTTTTGATCATGCCACGGGCGATCTCGTACAGGCGCGGGAAGAAATCGCTGGCGAAGTGCAGCTCCGCCCAGTGAAAGCCCAGCCATTCGATGTCGCGCTGGATGCCTTCCACGAATACGGTGTCTTCTTTGGCGGGATTGGTGTCGTCGAAGCGAAGGTTGCAAGTGCCGCCGTATTTCTTTGCAATGCCGAAATCGATGCACAGCGCCTTTACGTGGCCGATGTGCAGGTATCCGTTCGGCTCCGGCGGGAAGCGGGTTTTGACGTGGTCAAAGCGTCCCTGCTGAAGGTCCTCCTCGATATATTCTTCGATGAAGTTTGCGGCGCGCTTTTCGCCCATTTCCATGGCTGGACTCCTCCTTCTATTATAGTGTGGTATGTGGCCGGGGGAGCAAGCTCCCCCGCCACTGCCACCCCCTGTGGGGAAGTGGATACGATTTCCTGCGGAAATCCTTTTGATTGGAAGCTCGAGAGGGCTGCGACCCTCTCGAACTCTCCCGGGGCGCGGAGGGGACGGATTCCCCTCCACACCACCCTTTCTCAGATTCCGCTGAAATCCTGCGGATTTCCGGGCGCGGAATCT
>ERZ824488.707-NODE-707-length-42135-cov-251.783983_pt1 | contig 42135 bp, 65 predicted proteins | sample MGYA00519936_ERZ824488 | MGnify/ENA primary metagenome ERZ824488 (study PRJEB31778, sample SAMEA3449153) | human gut metagenome | biome: human gut; feature: human-associated habitat; material: faeces | place: United Kingdom | collected 2010/2012 ... | reverse complement strand
CGGGTTATGAGCCCTTCGTTCATGTCCTTATGTTTACTTTTTCAAATCTCTATATCCTTACTCCCACAAGCATTTTAATTTTTAATTGTTTTCATAATTTTATCTATTTTTGTTTTGTCCCTTTAATGTCCCTTTAAATATCGTTGTATTTTTAACAATTTAATAGTGCTTCCATTCCTTGTACTTTTTTAGGCATAATTTCAATATTGTTTATAGCTTCCAGTTTTTTTATTTCCTGTTTATTAGTTTCTACATCAAAACCTACATAATAATCTAAAGTAGTACTTGCAAGAGCATGTCCCATATATTGTTGTATTTGGTTAATTGGTATATTTACATCTACACACCTTGTTGCAAATAAATGTCTTAATGCATAAACACTTAAATGAGGAAAATTATGTCTTTTCAAAATTCTATTTAGACTACTCCATAAATAATCACTATTAAAAGCATTTCCAATACTGCTTACAAAAATATATTCTTCGTCAAGTTGTTCTTTGCTTTTATATCCTTTTTCTTTCATTGTTTTTAGCATATATAAATACATAATATCATTTAACCAACTTTGTAATGGTATAGTCCTATAACTTGAAAATGTTTTTAAATCTTTTTCTTCACACTTTGATTCTATTTTGTTAAAGTCTTCATCATAATACGTAACTTTTCCATAATTATTTTCAACAGTAATACAAGAATTTTCATAATCGTAATATTTCCATTTCATTCCGTTGTTTTCTCCTGGTCTTAATCCTGTATTTAAAATGAATATATAACATAATCCACTTTCTTCTGATAACATTATTCTTATAAATTCTTTTTGTTGATCTGGCGATATTGTTGTTTTTTTCTTACTTCTTGTGTCTCTCGGAGTCTTAATTGTAGGAATAGGATTAAATTTAATTAACCTATCAATCTCTGCATCTGAAAAGGCCATATTTAAAATACTTTTAATTTCTTTTATTGTTTTTGGAGAGTATTTTCTAATACCTTTCTTTTCATTTCCTACAGTTAAGTCAGAAAAAAATTCTTGAAGAGTCAATCTATCAATTGACTGCAAAGGATATTTGCCTAAATAGGGAATTATATTTACTTTTATCTTTTCAATGTACCCTTGCAAAGTTCTGGGTTTTACAAAAGGCTTTTTATGAATTTTAATCCATTTTTTTAACCATTCTTCTAATGTAATTCTATCTTTTTCAACAAAACCATTATCATTAGATTCTTGTTTTGCCTTTATCATCTCTTGAACTAAAATTCTTTTATCTTTATTAAATAGTGATATTTGTTTGGATTTTCCATTTACTTTTATAGTTATTCGTCCTTCATATCCACCATTTTTTTCTCTTATTGAACCCATCCCTCTTGTAGCTCTTTTCTTCTTTTGCATTTCATCTTTTTTTAAAGTTCTTGCCATGTATCTCCTCCAATTCCAAAGAGACTATCAAAAGAAAAAAAGTACAATATTTAATAGTCCCTATTATACACTTTATAAAGATTAAATACAATGTCAAACAAAAAACCTACCTGAATTTTTATCAAACCAGTCTTGAAGTTTGACTCTATTGATTACAATTCTTCTTTTAAATTTAATGCATGGAAAGTCAGGATATTTTACTAATTCCGCCATTAAATTTTTACTTATACCAAGTAAATTAGCTGCTTCTTGAACATTTATACCTATTTTTTCACTATTCTCCATCTTTAACACCTGCCTTTGCAGCCTTTAGTTTTCTTTCTGCATATACTTTTGCATCAGCAGTAATAAGTGCTAATTTCCTATCATATAGCCTAAATGCACTTTTCATATTCATATCTAAATCATCAAGAGATAAATTAGTATTATTAGTGCGATTCATATTTTCTAAAGCAATTTGAGCATAAGCAACAGCTTCTTTTTTGTTCATAATAACCACCAAAAAAAGAAAGCCTATAAAATAGACTTACTTTATCCTTTCATTAAAATATTTTTGCTTTAATGTACTTTGGTACATCATAGCTGCGACCTAAATTTTCATCAAATTCAAATCTTTTTTTTGAAGGGTTATAGTTATATGCAGTTTTATTCCATTTCCTATAATTTTCATTAGATAAATGACTTCTTTTAGATAATTCCATACTTGCCTGTGAATGCATTTGTTTTAAAATCAAATCATCTGAATTGTTTTTAAACTGCACTTTTTTTCTGTTTTGCTCAACTCGTCTTTGTATATCTTTATTTCGTTTTACTTTATTACTAGCCTTACGGAGTGATTTTTCAGCAATAAATCTACTATCTTTACTAACTATTTTTGATACAGTACTTTTGGCAATATTTAATAATTCTGCAATATCTTTCTGTTTCATTTTTTTATCAAAAAACAAATCAAGTATTTCATCTTTCATAGTATCACTCCTTAATTGGAAACTTTTTGTTAAACACTTTTAAGATATGACAAATCAAATTAAGTAAAACTACTTAATTTCAAGTTTTTTCATTTTTTCTCTGAAGACTGCATGTCTTTTTTGTCTTTTCTTTTCTTCAATATGTTTCTTAATGCTTGGATATACAATTGCGATAATATCAATAATTGCAAATATTGATATGAAAATTATAATTAAAATCTTAAGCATTATAATCCTCCTTGTATATATATTTCTAATCAGATGGGAGCATGTCCCATCTAATTAGATTTTAAATAGTGTGTTCAAATAACTTTGAACTTTGCCCTTCACTATATATACAACAAGTGAGAATTGAAAATTTAACCCAAATTTCTAAAAAATTTTAAAATTTATAATTTTTAATTCCTTTAATTAGTTTTAATATTATGTATTGATATCTGTCTTCATCTCCATAACTCATTCTTTTAATAAGATTACGTTTCTTATCAATAATCTTTAATAAGGCCTCATCATCTCCAGCTTTAGCCCTTACACCAAGAAAATATAAACTATTATTATCCATTTAACTCAAATCCTTTCATAAACATTTTTAATTTATCTAATGCTCTTGTTTTTATGCGACTTACAGACTGCTCTCTAATATTCATTATTTGGGCTATCTCTGAAGTACTATAATGCTTTTTAAAGTACAAAAAAATCACTGTCTTTTCATTAATAGACAGCGATTCAACTCCACAATTAAGCACATAATTATCCTCAAGGCCCTCGAAGACACACGAAAACCCATCCTCTTCCTCCGCAAGATATGGTTTAAGATATTCCTCGTAATCTTCATTATTAATTATTTGTAATTCCCTATATTCATATTTCCTTTGTTTATTGTAATAATTCATAGATGCACCTACAATAGTTCTATTTAGAAACGAATCAAATCTTGCTTCTAAAATTTCTAATTCTTGTAGCATACAAATTCCTCCAATCTTTTAAGATTGGGGTAATCTAACCTACAACAAAAACTATAAAATTATAGAAACAAAACCTCCTTTCATAAATTTATTTCTTAAAAAATAGGGCAGTATAACTTTATAAGAAATAACAATGTATCTTTTGTACGATAACATATTTAATCCTTAGTATATTTTATACTTCTTCTTATAAGGTTAAACTACCCCAGAACATTCTATAGGAAAAGATTGGAAAAATAGTGTAGAAATTTGCTGTAAATTTATGTCGAAAGTTTGAGTTTGCATGTAGTTCAAAACCTTACAAACCAATAATTACAAGAAATTACAAAATCTAACATCATTTGACAAATAACAAAATTTACATTTCGTAAGTTATGTAAAAATAATGTCAAATAAAGTAAAATATACAATAATAGATAATGTAATAAAAAATGGAGGTTAAAAGTGGCATTAGATAGAATAAAAATCGGCAATAGAGTACGTATTATTAGAGAAAATAAATATAAAGAATCACGAGAAGCTTTTGCTGAAAGATGCGGCATGACAGTTACACATATCGGCCAAATAGAAAGAGGCGAGATTTTGCCAAGTCTTACTGCTTTAGATAAAATTGCCTCTAACTGTGGGGAGGATTTGGATTATATTCTTTATGGAAAAAAGGAAAATAACAATATCAGAAGAAATATAGACATCTTTTTAGATAGATGTAGTCCTGAACAGCTTAATATGTATTTCAAATGCATTTCCACCATAGAAGGTTATGTATGCAAATTTAATTAATAATATAAGGTGCAGTATTCAGTAGTGAATATTGCATTTTTTTGCTTTTTCGACCGATTATGACAATTTTTTCAAAAATAAAATAGTATAATATATATAAGTAGTATTTATTCAATATAGAAAGAAAAGAGATTAAAAATGGAAAAATTATATGAAGAATCAATTTTAGAATTAATGAAATTAGAGAAATTACCAACATGGCGAGAATGGAATAAAATCGCAAAGGAAAAAACTTTAATGAGCCATAATTCCATGAGAGCATTTTCAGGAAAAAATTTTAATTTAATTTATAGAGATGCAAAAAAGATAGCTGCAAAATCTAAAAAAAGCAATTAAAAAGAGCATGTTGCTCTTTTTTTGCATTAGTACGAAGAAATTTTATAATATTAGTAAATTTTTTTCAATGTCAAAATTCGGATCAAAAAATACTTTTATTGCAAGCTCATCTGAAAGTTCTAATATATCTTTTAATTTACAAATCTCAATATAACTAAATTCTCTTTTCCCCTGTAATTTTTTTGTTAGTGTGTTATATGACATCCCTAATTTCATTGCAACATATATTCTTTTTATATCTTTTATATATATAATTTTTTTTATTCTATCACCTATAATAAAACTATTCATACACACCTCCTTAAACCTTATTTAATTGAGCAAATAGTTCATCTTCTTGTATTCTAATATATTTTTTTGTAGTATTTATACTACTATGACCTGCCAAGTAAGCAATTTGCATAATAGATAAAGCCTTTGTTCTATGTGCTTCAGTACAGAAAAAATCTCTAAATAAGTGAGGGTGCATATAAATATTTGCCTTCTCTGCATATTTTTTTATTATTGAATTTATTGTAGTTCTATCTAATGGTTTGTTATTCTCAATTCCTTGCCTTCCAATAAATAAATATTTATTTTTATCATAAGTCCCTTCGGATTTTCGTTCTTCTATATAATCTACAAGAGTATCATAAATTAAATCAGTTATTAAAACTGTTCTTACTTTATTTCCTTTACCTTTTATAATAATTGTTCGTGCTTGTAGATTTACATCAGTTAATTCTATATGTACTAATTCAGATTCTCTTATGCCTGAATATGCAAGTAATGTTAATATTGCTAAATCTCTTTTGTTATCTTTAGCACATAATCTAATTTTGAATACATCCTTTGCAGTAGGCGAATATGGGGCACACATATTTGACTGTATTTTGATATAGTCTTTTTTAGAAATTACATGTTCAGTTTGAATATTATTCTTAATTAAAAACATATTATATCTGCTTAATGCTGCAAGTTTTCTATTTATACTTGTAGCCTTTGTATTTGCTTTTTTTAATTCCTTAATATATTCTGCAATTTCTATATGACTAAGTTTTATAATTTCTTCACCAAAATGCTCTTTAAAAAAGGTTAAGAATATATTTACATCATTTATATAACTGGCAATAGTATTATCAGCCAATTTTTCTTCTATTAAGTATTTTTTAAAATCTTTTAACATTGTTCTCACCTCTAAAAAATCATATAATATTTAAAAAGCAAAAAGCAATGCGAAAAGAAAGGTTTTAAAAATATTTTTATACTTACAGCCACAATAGGTACAAGAATTTTAAAAACATTTAATTTAATATTTACATATAAAGGTTAGACTTTTTTGATTTTAAATTGTATTATTAATAGAGAGGTAAATAAATGAACGAAGATAAACGATTATATAATCAATTTTTAAATGGTAATAATAATGCTTTTAATGATTTAATTTCTAAATACAAGAATAATGTAATTTATTTTATTAGCAGATATGTGAAAAATATTGATGTTGCAGAGGATATTTTTCAAGATGTTATTGTGTATATATTAGAAAATAAAGACAAATATAATTTTGATTATTCCTTTAAAACATATTTATACATTATTGCAAAATCAAGAGCATTGAACTACATAAAAAACAATAAAATCAATAACATTGAATTATCAGAAATAGCTGATAGCCTTTCAGAAGATAAATTATTAGAAATAGTATTTTCAAACGAAAGAAAAAATAAAATACAAAAAGTTATAAACCAATTAAAAACAGATTATCAAGTAGTCATTTATCTGACTCAAATTGAAGGCCTATCATATAAAGAAACTTCTCAAATTATGAATAAAACTGAAAAACAAATTAAGAATTTAACTTATAATGCAAAGAAAAGTTTGAAAAAATTATTAGTTAAGGAGAAGGTGGTAGAAATGAAACACAATAAATTTATTAGACTGTTATCTTGGTTTATTATATTTGCTGTTGTTAGTACTGGTATTGTATATGCAGCAATGGTAATAAGAGATAAAATAAACAATGCAAAATTAAATGCTAATTTTACAGGTAGTATAGGAAATGTAGAAGGAAATCAAGTGTGGGTTGGTACATTTAATCTTGTTTGGAACGAACTAATAGAACAATTAGGTGGTAATGTAGAATTTGAAGAAGGTAACGCTGAATTAGCAAATGAATTAAATAAAAAAACATTTACAAAAGAAATGCTAAACGAAGATTCTTATTACATTAAATCTGATTATGTCTCTAAAGATTTAAGACAAACAATAGAAAATGATTTAAAAAACAAATTTAATACTCAAAGTAAAGTATTAGATAAAATTGATTGGAACTCAAAGGATGAATATTTGTTATATGCGATGTTAAGAAAAGAATTTACTTTTAAATATCCATTCCTTGAAAAGAAATCAAATACTTTTGGTGATTCTACAGAAAAAGTAAAATATTTCGGATTAGAAGCTCACAGTTTGGATGAATGTTTTGAGCAAATTGATGTATTATTTTATAACTCCGAAGAAGACTTTGCAATTAAAATAAATACAGTAGAAGGCGAAGACGTAATACTATATAGAACAAATCAAGTAAATAACTTTGATAGTACATATAAAGAATTAACAGAAAAACAAAATAAATATACTGGAAGAAAAGAAATGATACGAGAAAAAGACGAACTTGCTGTACCATTTATTAAAGTAAATGCAGAAATAAATTACGATGAACTTTGCAATAAACATATAAAAAATACAGATGGAGCTCTTATAAAACAAGCAGTGCAAATTGTAGATTTTGAATTAGATAATTATGGTGGAAATGTAACGAGTGAGGCATTTGTTGATATGTATATGTGCATAAGTGATGAAAAACCAAGATATTTCAATTTTACAGATAATTTTGTGGTATTCTTAAAAGAAAGCACATCAGACAAACCATATTTTGCTTTATATGTTGATAATACTGATGTTTTACAAATTGCTGAATAAATATGAAAAATACACTTAATTTTTATTAGGTGTATTTTTTTGTTGATATTGACATTTTTCTACTTATTTGATAAATTGTTTTTGACAACTAAAGAAGGTATATTATGAAAGGAGTTGATTTATAGTGAATAGAGCAGAATTAGTTGAAGCAATGGCTGCAAAAACAGGTGATACAAAAAAAGCTACAGATGAAGCATTAAGAGCTTTCGTTGATGTTGTAACTGATGCATTAGTAAAAGGTGATAAAGTACAATTAGTAGGATTCGGATCTTTTGAAGTAAGAACAAGAGCAGCAAGAAAAGGACATAACCCACAAACAAAAGCTGAAATCAAAATACCAGCTTGCAAAGCTCCAGCATTTAAAGCAGGAAAAGCTTTAAAAGATATCGTTAATAAATAATCATATAAAAAATCCAGTTTTTACTGGATTTTTGCATTATTTTATATATATAAAAACCGCAGACCTTTAGAATAGTCTGCGGAGAAAACTACAGGGGTTTTGTTACTTTACCTTACAATGTGTTTGAAAAGCCGATTAGTAAATCCAGCACATAATGCGGCCGGAAGAAGGTGCAGAGCCGTCCATCTTAAATACTTCCCAACGGACAGTATAAGTACCCGTCATACCGGTAGCAAAAGTATCTTTTACTTCAGGCTGAGACATAGTCAGATAACCACCACTCCAAGAAAGCGTGTCATAAACACAAGTGTCATTAGGATTGTAAAGACCAACCCAAACACAAGTGCTGCTGTCAAAGCTTTCAATTTTGAGAGTTGTTTGAGCAGTAGCCCAAGGAATACCAGTTACGTTAACGGTAAAAGAGCCACTTCTGGCATTTCCGGCAGAGTACCAAGTCGAGCCGTAGCCACTAAGGCTACCACGAGGCTGTACCTCTGCGTTATTGCTGACTTCTGCAGCAACATTTTCCTGCACGGGAGCTGCTTCAGCTGCAAATGCAACCTGAGTCATCCCCAAGGACAAAACCATCGCCAAAGCGAGACAAATACTGAGAATCTTTTTCATGATGTTAACCCCTTTCAGTGTTCAAAGATTACCCCTGTAGTTTTTTTAATTTTGAGTAGCTACAGCCACCCTTAATGCTTGACGCTCAAAGCGTTTCGCATTTGTAAATTATAGCATCTTTCAAGCCTTTTTTCAATATTTTCTTACATTTTTTTACAAAACTTATTTACATATTTTTACATTATTCGACAAATTATTCTATTAAATTACAAAATATATTAAAAATACATTTTTTAACAATAAAAAAGGAAACTAAAGATTATTAAAATCATTCAATTTCCTATAATTAATTTTATTTAAAATAATTATTATATGTCTCTATTGCTTTTTGTGTAGCCTCGTCATTTGATATTCCACTTTGCTCATATGGATAAATTCTATATTCTCCTTTTTTTAAATATATGTCCCAAGTTAGATAAAAATTTTCGTTTTCACAAGTATTTATAAATTCATTCATAATACTCATACTTGATTTTATATCTTCTTCATCATTTATTTCTATATATGTATGATATTCTAAAAAATTACCATTATATTTTTCGACTATTGTAAAAACATTTTTATTTGAACTATCCCACAAATTAAAATAATATCTATGACTATTATCAGATAAATCTTCTTGTAATTGGTTTCCTTTTTTTGTGGCAAAAAATTGGATATCTTTATTTTTTTTGAGTTCCAATCTATAATCTCCATTTTCATTATCATCTACATCTTTAGAAATTGTATTTACCTTAACCTTATATTTATTTTCAAGGGTTTTCTCAACATCAACCGTAACATGTGAGTTCATATCAGATATTGCCATACCTAAAAAGGAAAAGGCAACTATTATAATAATTCCAATTACAATATATTTTATAACTTTAAATACTCCACCAGTTATATTTAAACCTTTTACTAATCTATCAACACCTTTTGTATCATGATTAAAATCGCCAACATATGAGCCAAATTTTTCTTTATCTTTTTCCATTCTTTCAATGTTCCATTTTTCTATTTCTTCCCAGTCATTTTTATTATCCATAAAAACACCTCACCTTAAATGAAATTATAACATAATAGCAGATAAGTATCAATTACTTATCTGCTTAATGTTTTTACTAATATTATTGAACTCTGCAATCTGATGTATCAGGTTTTATAATATTTTCATCTTTTACTACATCGAAAGTATATGTGCGGTTTGTGATATATTCTATATCCATTTCTCTTATTATTATTCCTGTTTCTTTTTCCACCCATATTTTATAATCTTTTGATAATTCTATTAAATAACATTCTTTACCATTACAATTTTGTTTTGTTATTTTTGATGTAAACGCTAATGGTATTCTTAATTTAATATCGTCAAACTCACTAATTGTATTAACATTTATTGGTGCTACATTTCCATTTGATAATAATACTTTATCATCTCCAGATTGTATAATTACTATTTTTTCATCACCTTTACTATATGCTGTTATTTTTCTTTCTTCTATTATATTATGGCCTAAAGTTTCTGTTGTACTAAAAAGATTTCCATCTTTACAATATGATTTTGTTAAAACTACAGAATCATTTGTTAAACCATATGTATCTACCATAAAGTTTGTTTTACTTATATAATCTTTAGATGTATTTATTAGATTTGTTATGATTATATATTTTCTTAATGTAAATATGGCAAATACTACAAGTAAAGCTAATATTACAAGTAATAATTTTTTCCATAATTTCATTTTTTTATTTTCCATATAAATCTCCTCCTCTTTAGTGCAACCAAGCTATCATGAGTCATTTTAAGACTTTTAGACCTTTGGCTTTGCGTAGATAAACTTTCGTTTATTTTGCCTTTTTACAATATCTAACTATATTATAGCATTTTTTTCATTTTTTTTCAAATTTTTCTATCATTTCATTTATGTTGAACTCATATTATTGCTTTTTATTCATTTATGTTGAACTCAAACACGAAAATCAAACAAAATAATTACTTGACTTCTACATAAGTGTAGTTATGTTGAAGTCGTTTTAGATATAAAAAATCACCCTATATTTTATATATAGGATGATAATATATACTATTTTTTTATAAATTCAATTATATTTCCATCATTTTTTATTAAAGTTATAGAATCGCTTTCATTATATTTTGTGATATTAAAAATTAAAACTTGCTTTTCTATTTCAGTTAATTCTGGTTTTTTTAATATTCTTTCTGTATTTGATAATGTATAGTTATTTCCTTCAGCATCTTTAACAATTATGTTAGCATTGTTTGGAATATAATTGCTATCTTTAACTGTTATTACAAATCCGCTATTTGTTAATATTGCACTTTCTATACTTGAATTACTGCTTATATATTCTATTGATTTTCTATTTGATAATTGTTCTGATACATCAAACTCTAATTTGTAATCATCTTCATATGTAATTGTTATTGGATTTCCTTTGTTTACATTATACAAAGTTACATTGTCAAAACTTACATATATCTTATTACTTTTTGGAAAATTATTTGAAGATAAATGTACTACTTGCCTTAATGTATGGTCTTGTTTTTCTATGGTAGTCCATAGTTCACTTGATAATGCTATATTTTTAGTCCAAATATCTTGGTCTTCTGAAGATATATATATTTGATTGTTGTTTTCATCTGTAATTTTTAAATTTCTAACTGCTATTCCTTCATAATTATCTACTCCATCTTTAGTTACAAAATTAAATACTAAATCAAAATTACAATCATCCATCATTAAATAATCAACTTTAAATTTTACTTGTTCTTTTTCTATATAATCCATTTCTATATTTTGAACATAATTATTTTCTAATGCTGTTTGTATTCCTGTATCATCAATTCCTTTAATCCTAAAATAATTGGTTAATTGATATCCTGCATATGCAACTCCACAAGTAATTCCTAATACTAAAAATAAACTTGCTGCAGTTCTTAAAATTTTATTATTTGGCATACTAAATCTCTCCTTTTCTTCAAAGTTAGATATAGCTATTTTAGTTCTTACTTTTTCTAATATTCTGTTATTTAGATTATTATTCATATCTATATCCACCTCTTTCTAAATTTGCTTTAAGTTTTTTTCTTGTTCTAAATAATCTTGACTTTATTTTAAATTCTGAACAATTTAAGTCTTTTGATATCTCTTTAATACTTTTTGAGAAATAATAATATAATACAAACATATCTTTATCTTCTTTACTCATATTGTTTAATGATTCTTCGATAATACGATTTCTTTCTATTTGCTCATAATTGTAACTAACATCGTAAGTATCAATTAGAATATTCTCATAATCCTCAATATTATTGTTTATATGTATTTTTCGATATTTAGATTTAATTAAGTTTTTTGCAATTCCTGCTAAATATAAATTTAATTTTTTATTAGTATCAAACTTTTCTTTATTCTTCCAAAAGATAAAAAAGGTATCTGAAATTATTTCTTCTATGTCTTCAGCAGATAAATTCCCATATGACATATTAGTTATAGTAGTATAAAGATAGTTAGTATATTGATTTATTATTTCTTCTAACTTCATTTAGATTTAAATCTCCTTATTTGTTTTAAGATATCTTACACTTATATATTGTCAAAAAAATTGATTTGGTTTCAAAAAATAAAAAAATATTTATATTTTATGAAATAATTTTATCATAAATATAAATATTTTAAAAAATTCTATTTAAACAATTCTTTCATAAGGAGCATACCTTGTTTGTGTCCTTCCTTATAATAAAATAATTTTTCTTCCAGTTCTATATCATATATTGCATTTTTAAATAATTCTAATGCTTTTTCAAAAATTTTATATTCACTTTCAGACATTTTAGGTTTAACTAAAGCAAATAATCTGCCTTCATATTTTTGGAATCTATCTTTAGCTTTTTTATATTCTTCTCTTTTTTTGCCCCAACTACAAACACCACCATCCTCTACTTTATCAAAAAAACTTTTTTCAATTACACTATTTTTACCCATTTTTCAAATCCTCCATAACCTCTTTTGTAGTTTGTTTTAAATATATTTGAATTTTCTTAATTGCATCTGCATGTATTTTTTTAGCACGAGAAATACTTAATTTAGAAGCAATATTATCTGACATAGTTGCATGTATATATTTTTCTATTTGCTCATCTTTCATTCCCCAATAATCGGTTACAGCAATTTCAAAAACAAATATTACATATGCTTTTAGAAACTCATCTTTGTTAATGTGTTCTTCTATTGGAAATTTAAAACCTATTACTTTTGATAGAATTAAGTCCTTTATTTCATTAAAAACTTCAATTCCATGTTTATTTATAAAATAATCATAAAACGGTCCTATAAAATTCATATTTTTACATCCTTTCTTTTATTATTATAATATAATTTTATAATTATTTATCAAAAAAAGGCAATGTGAATAAAATTTTTCACACAGCCTGTAATGCAGTTATATCAAGGTTTACAAAATTCCCATTAAAATAATTTTAAAAAACAAAAAAAACCAGGAACTATTTTCCCAGTTTATTTTGCTTAATAAATTTAATTGTATATAAAATAAATTCTTTTTCTTCAGCAGTTAAAGTATCTAATTCATAAGATATTAAATCATCATATAACATTTGCTTATTTTTTATAAAGTCTCTTACTAAATGATTTGGTGTAACATTTAAAGCATTTGCAACTTGTGTTAGATTATATGAATTTAAAAGTGATTTACCTCTTTCAGCTAAAGAAAACATATCAACAGATAATTCAGCTTTTTCTGCAGCAACTTCTTGTGTATCTGTACGATATTTTTTAATATTTTCAGATAAAACTTTTTTAAAGTATTCAGTTTTTTCATTATTATCATTGTAATCGAAATTATCAGTAACCATTATTCTCCTCCAATTCTATAATAGTATAACAATCTGCATTTTTATTTTAAACCGAACACTTTACGAGTACACAAAAAACAAATTCCTTTTCAACTTTACTTTTAGAGTTTTTTATGTTAAAGTTTACCCGTAATAGATTACGGAAAGGAAAATAAAATGAGTAATAAAATTGAAACTATATATACAATTATCTCCAAAGACAATGAGATTATAAGATTTACTAATTATTTGTTTGATGAATATTATAAAATAATTGCTTTTATAGTAACACTTGACAATAAAAAGGTTATTTATGATACAATACAAGGATTTATTGATGCTCATAGTATTTTATGTGAAAGCATATCTTTTATTTCATATATTGAATCTAAAAATACTAATGACATAGAAACCTTAAAATTATTACATAAATACACAAAAACTAAACAAGATGTGGAAATTATTTATCAAGCATTTTCAGAAATACTTGCAAGAAATATATGTCATAACGATAAAAGCAAAAATAAATGTTATATGCATTCCTTTAAACAAATACTCATGTATCAAAAAGTAATACAGAATTATTATAATGAGATTTCAAAAGATAATGAAATTTTAGAGAATTTGATACATAAAAAATTCGTGTAAGCATTGAAAAATAAAGGAAATAAAAAATATAAGGCTCATTATTGAAAACAAAATAAAAACTATAATATAATTAAAGTGTGTATAAAAGATAATGGTATAACTTATGTTATATCTAATCTTCAGATAACAACCTTATCTGAAGCATAACTACTATATTTTAGATAGTAGTAGTATTCTGTATTATTTTAATACAGCACATTTGGGCTTAAAGCTGATAAATATGATAGTGTATTTGTTGTGCTTGTAAATAAAGAAAGTATTATAAAGGTTGCCCCCAACTTATATATACTTTCTTTTTTGATGCCCTAAAATTTAAGAAAGGAGGATTTTTAAAATTAAATCTTTTTACACAATATTAACCAAGAAAGGATTTGATTAGATGCAAACAACGTTTAGAACAATACCAATTGCAGGAAGTATTAAACATGGTGCGAAACAAGGTAAAGAAGGCAAAGAAAGGCCTGTAGAATTAGGCTATTTTGTAGCACAAGTGCATGACAATGCTATGGAACACTTGGCAGAAAAATTTAATAATCTCTATAAAGAGAGCAAAGAACTAAATATTTATTTTCCAGATGAAAACCCATATTTAGAAAAAAGAGTAAGAAATAATCAAGGTGGAACAGTTTGCTATTGCTTATTGGATCAAACAAAAGGTAAAGAAAAAAATGGCAAGCAATGGTCTGAAAAAGACTGCTCGGAAGAATGCGAACATAGGACAGCTCCAAAAGGTAAAAAACCAGCATGTCTTATTGAAGGTACACTTAAATTTATGATTCCTGAAATTAGTTCTGATAGAATATGGTGTTTGAAAACTAAAAGCTATTATAGTCGTCAGAATATTAGAGATTATATTAACTTTCAAAAACACTTAAATAATTCTCTAATAGGTAATTACAAATTATTCTTAAGACCAAAAGAAGATACTATTGATGGTAAAACTTTTAACAACTTTGTTTTAGACATTGTAAAAATTGAAGATTTTATTTCTAATCCAATTTCAAATCAAGAAACAACTAATGCTACAACTCCAAATAATACACAAGTAGCAAAAACCCCATTAAAAGAAAAGAAACCTAAAAATACTAATAAGGTAGCTATACCTACAAAACCTATTACACCTGGAGAAGAGCCTGATGTTATTAGTATTGAAATTCCTAAAAGTGAAAAAAATGAGCCAACTGAAGATGACCTAAAAAGATATTATGTGCTTATAGATACAAAGGATGTAACTTTGAATAAAAAAGGAAAACCAACAAAATATTTAGAAGCAAAATTTTGTAACAAAGACAGTAAGGAAATAAGTGCAATTATACATCCGAAGTATGCTAAAGATATGTCGCTTTGCGAACTTGGCAGCCAATTCTTAATGGATATTGAAGAATTTGGACAAAGACTGATTGTAAATAAATGCGAATATCTTGTAAAACAATTAAAAGAAGCAGTATAGGAATATACCACTTCTAATAGCAAAAGATAAATATTTATCTTTTCTTAGGTACATAAATATTTTATCTTTAGTCGGTTTCTATTTTGTCGACAATTAAAGTATAGAGCATTACTATTAAAAATGCAAGTTTTTTTGATATTTTTTTAATTGTCGAAACACTTGGTACTGTAAGACTTTAGAAATTGCAAAAAAATAATTTTAAAAAGGAGTTAGAAATGCACAATAAATTTAAGATAGGTCAACTTGTGTCTGTCAATGGAATAGGAAAATGTAATGGGAAACAATATAAAAATGCTATAGGTAAGGTCATCAGTAAAGATGACTTTTTTTTGGATTATGAAATTCAATTTAAAGATGGCTCAATAGACTGGCTTGATGAGAAAGATTTAAGAGTCAAAAGAAAATATACAAAAAAGGAGAAATAAAATTATGAAGATATTATCACTAAAAACAAATGGATTTAGAAAATTTGCAGAAGAATTTAAAACCAACTTTTACAATGACACTACATATATTTTTGGTGGAAATCATCAGGGGAAAACTAATGTCTTATTTGCTATAGTTTGGGCAATGCTTGGAAGTAATCTAACTGGCGATGAAAGAGTTTGTTTTGCTCATAAAAGTAAATCTGAATACTATGTAGAACTTGTATTTGAAGATAATCAAAATATTAAACACACAATTATTAGATATAAAAACAAGTATGATAATGGCAAAAACTTTCTTACTCTTGATGGAAAAATTGCAAAACAAGAAGATTTAATAAATTTCTATCATAATAAGAATCTATTTTTAGCAATAATGAATTTATCATATTTTGTAGGTCTTCAACCAGCAAAGCAAAAAGAACTTATTGATAAATATTTGCCTGATGTAGATATAAAATCTGTGTATAACAAGCTATCTGAAGAAGATAAAAAAATATTAAATGTTGTACCTGCAAATGTAAAACTATATATCGGTGAATTAGATAGTGAAATCAAATTTATGGATAATAAAATAACTAATTTAAAAGGTCAAATTGAATATGCAGAAAAAATAACAAATGAATCTTTACAAAAACCTTCAGAATTTGAAAAGCAACAAGAGCTTGATTTTGCTATACAAGAATTAGAACAATTAAAATCTGATAATACTATTAATGAAAAAACAGATTTACAAAAGAAACTTAAAGAACTACAAGATGAAGAACTTGAGCTTAATCTTGAAATCAATAAAATAGAAAAGGATTTACAAGCAGGTAAAAAAATATATGAATCTATGCTAAATGAAAAAGAATGCTGTTGTCCTACATGTAAGCAAAAATTAACTGATAGCAGTAAGGTAATTGCCACAAAACAATATAGAAATGACTTAATTACTTTGTTTGACAAGCAAAATAAATTAAAAGAACGTTATAAACAAAAGCATTTTGATAAGTTTGCTTGTGAAGGTAAAATTTATTCATTAGAAAACACAAAAACTACTGTATCTGTGGAAACATTAAAACAATTAGAAGAAAATATTAAGGCTTTAGAATTAGAAAAACAAGATAATATCAAATTACAAAATGAGTATTCTATAAAACTTGATAATATTAAAAAAGCAAAAGCAGATATTGAGAAGTTTAATGATGAAATAAATCTTTTAAATAAGGCAATTAGTGAAACTCAAAATCAAAGTGCTATTGCAAAACAATTATACTTTAACTGTATTAAGGAAAAAATGCAAGCTGCAGATATATATTTAAAAGATGTAAAAATTAGATTTTACAAAGTAATTAAAGCTACTGGAGAAATAAAAGATGACTTTGTTATTACATATAAAGATAAAGACTTCTCTACTCTATCCAGGTCAGAAAAAATTGCTGCATCACTTGAAATTGCTAATATGCTTAATAAAATAACAAAACTTAATGTACCACTATTTATTGATGATAGTGAGAGTTATCCTGACTTTGATTTCATTTCTATGTATAAAGACACTCAAATAATAATTGCACAAGTAAAGAAAGGTCGAGCATTAAGAATTACAAACGGAAGTGAAGTTATAAAAGGCTTTACATCAAATACGAACTTACATAAGAAAACAAATATTAAAAAGCAATTAGTTTCAGTTGCTTAAAAACAAAGGTGGATTATTACATCCGCCTTTAATTTTTATAAAATACTAGGAGGAAAAAATATATGAATAGAAAAATTAAAGCATTACTTATAATGCAAAATAAAGAGGCTCAAATAGTTAAAATACCAGCCAATATTAAATTTATAAAATCACTTATAGGAAAGGAATTACAAAGAATCAATCTATCTAATGACACATATATCATTGCAAATCGCAATTCAAAATATGAAGATGCCAATAGACTTATGGGCGATAGCTTAATACTTGGTGATTTTTTAATTGTAAATTCTAAAAATGGTCGCAGAACATCACTTAATAAAAAACAAATTCGCAAATATTGTAATGCATTCAAATTAAGGAAACATGAGAAGAAAGTAAATTATTTCAAAGAATTATACTTAAAAAATTATTATGCTAATTTAAACAATAAACAAGTTGCAGCATAATCAAAGAAAGGATGAAAAAATATGAACAAATATGAAAGTGTATGCATTATAGCACCAAACAATGATAATGCACAAATATCAAATATATTAGTAAAAATACAAAATAAAATTGCAGAGTTTTCGGATCAACCTATAAACATTGAAAATCTAGGTAAAAAGAAAATGGCTTATCCGATTAGAAAATTTACAGAAGGTATCTATTTAGTTATCAACTTTCAATGTGAGCCGCAATATGTAGCAGAATTACAAAGATACTATCGAATTACTGAAGAAATAATGAAATTTATAGTTGTAAGGGAGGAATAAAACATGAATAAAGTAATTTTACTTGGAAGACTAACAAAGGATGTAGAAACAAGATATACACAAACTAATAATTCATTAGTTGCAACATTTACACTTGCAGTCAATAGAAGATTTGCAAAAGAAGGTGAAGAAAGACAAACTGATTTTATAAATATAGTTGCTTGGGGTAAAACAGGAGAATTTAGTTCTAAATATTTTAAGAAAGGCTTACAAGTTGCTGTAGTTGGAAGATTACAAAATCGTAGTTATGAAGATAGTAACGGACAAAAGAAATATATAACAGAAGTAATTGCTGAAGAAGTATATTTTGCAGACTCAAATAACCGTCAGACTGCAGATGCAAGTATATTAAATTCACCAGTAAACACTCAAACTGAAGATGATGGAACATTTATGTCGGAGGACTCTGACCTTCCGTTTTAATTAAATTTAGAAAGGATAGATATATATGTTTATAAAAAATTTTATTATGCAAAAACTTATCAATAAATATTTCAAAAAGTTATGCTCTGATAAATTTTTCAAAAATGATTGCGAAACAATTATTGGTAGGGCTAAAGATGTAATAGAGATATTAAAAAGTGAAAGTGAATACATTAACAATCCTGAAAATAATGTCGAAATAGAAACTATAGACTTTAATACCTACGAAATCAAAGAACTTATTAAGGAAATTAAAGATACATATTCAAATCTAAACGATGTTATTTATCTATTTGAACATCCTATGGTTGGCTTTTATGTTTTAGCAAATAGAGAAGACTTGTACCAGGATTTAAAAGAATATTATATGGAATTGGAGGAAAATTGAAATGGATACAAATATTGTAGGAGTAAAATACGAAGATGAGATATACAAAAAAACATTTAAAGGCCGAGAATATACATATTTTGCGGCCATTCCTTTACAAGTTGGTGATATTGTAAAAGCCCCAACTGTTTATGGAATATCAAATGCTTTAGTTACAACAATAAATGTACCTGAAGAACGAATAGAATCTTTTAAAAATAAAGTCAAAACTATTACTATAAAAATGAACAAAGAAATGTTTTTGAAAGAGCAAACACTTGAAACTGCTGTATAAGGAGTGAGTTTATGAACGAAAAACAAATTGCAAAGATAATTATTCCAAAACTTTTAGATTTAGGTTTTATAGTTCATAGATACGATGCTTACAGTACAAATTCAATATACTTAAAATTAGACTTTCGGAGTTTCATGTGGTATTCGCATAGCAGACCATAGGGGAAAAGCTAAATATAGGTATAGATTTAATCTAATTAAATATTATAAAGGAAATAAGGTTGTTAGAGATGGCAACCTTATTCGCTTTTTTTATAACTTTAACGAGATTGATAAATTACTTATGGATATAAAAGCTGAAAGGAAATCTAAACTTGAAAGATACGGGAATATTAAATACAAACAATTACTTGAAAAAGAAGCTAAAAATGACCTATTTAATAGGTTTGAAAAAATTGCATAGAAAGGATTTGATTTATTATGAATAAAACAATATATAAAAGATTCAATATAGAGTTAGTTGCAGAAGACCATGAACAATATGAAAGTATTGAGATAAAGAATAAAAAAGTTGCTTCAACAGAAATTGCAGCACAAGTAAACAAAATATTTAGATTAAATAGAAAACCAGAAGAATATTTAATTTTATTATGCTTAAATGCAAAAAATTATATCAATGGAATATTTGAAGTTTCGCATGGCAATGATGTAAGTACTGCAGCACCAGTAGCAAATATTCTAAAAAGAGCATTACTTGTAAATTCAAGTAAAATTATTATCTGTCATAATCACCCTTCAGGAAATTTAACACCAAGTAAAGCAGATTATCAATTAACAGACCAATTATATGATGCAGCAGAGTTAATTGGAATACAACTTTTGGACCATATAATTATTGGAAATAATGATGACTACAATTCAATATTAAGTAAAAAGGTAGGTGTTAAAGTATGACAGGTATTGAGAGATTAAGAATACTATCAGAAGGTACAAAAAACCAAGCATTAATTAAAGTTATAGACTATTTAGAAACAAGAAAAGATATGTATGAGAGATATCTAAATGAAGAAAAGACACCAGAGCAAATGTGGCAATACATAACAAAAAAAGCAAAAGAACAATCAATAAATAACTGTGCTGTAATAGATGATAGGGTTGTTTATGTTTGGGCTATATCTTATTTTTTAGCAACAAATGAAGCATTAAGTTTAACTACAGCCGATACGTCTAAATCTAAAGAAGAAGCTAAAAAAGAAGCAAAAAAAGAAACAAAGAAAACTAAAACAAAAAAATCTGAAGAACAGCCAGTAGAACAAGAAACACCTAATAATGTAATTGATATTCAAACAGCAAAAGTGTCAAATCAAATAACAATGTTTGAGGGGGTTTAGAATATGGGATATGTAAAAAAAGCTTATAGAGAACTATTAGAACAAATAGATTATATGAACTATTTACCTAACAAATGGAATGAATTTGTATCAAAACAAGAAGAAAAACAAAATCTTTTAATAAAAAAAGGAAATGAATGTGTTTGCACCAATTGCAAGCACATTTTTAAAACTAATAAAAAAGTTAATGATACTACAAAATGCCCTAACTGTAAAAACACATATCTTATAAAAAAATCTAATTTAAAAACTTATTCGTTTGCAGATGATTTGGCTTTTTTAGATAAAGTTGATGGAAAGTTTGTATTAAGAATATTTGAATTATATTCTTCTTACAATAATGTTTCAAAATATCATGGTTTTAATAGGTCAATAGTAGAATATGCAAGAATACTACCTGAAGAACGTGATGCTGTTTTTGTAAATGAAAGAGTTTCTAAATGTCAATGTTATATACATGTAAATCATTGGCCTCCTATACGGTAAATGGAGATTACACACCCGTTACTACAGTGTAGTCGATAGTGAAATTGTATATCCACATAATTTAAAGGCTATCTTTAAAGGAACTCCATATCAATATTGTATGTTATGGGAAATGCTAAAACATGTTAGATATGTGAATTTTGAAAGATTAATGGAATCAGCAAGATATAATCCAAGTATGGAATTTTTAATAAAACTAAAATTATATAATCTTGCTTTAGCTGCAAATAAAATAAATTTATCAGGAAATTTTGAAAAAAGATTTGGAGTAAATAAAGAGTTGTATCCTTTTATGAAAAAACACAATATAACATTTGAACAATTAGAAATTTTAAGATTATGTAAAAAGCCTAATATTAGAGTATTAAATCATTTACTTAAAAATTATCGTGAATATATTTTATCAGACTTATGCCAATATACAACTATAGATAGATTATTACAATATGAAAAGCTACAAGGTGGAAAAATAGATTTACATATGTATGTAGATTATCTTGAGAATGCCAGTCTTTTAGGATTTGACTTAAAAAATAAAAAATACTTGTTCCCTGAAAATTTAAAAGAATCTCATGATAAATTAGTAGAACAAGTTAGAATATATAGAAATCAAATTTTTACTGAAGCAATATTACGAAGATATAATGAACTTTCAAAAAACATTTATAAATCTGAAGAATTTATAATAATACCACCAAAAAATGAACAAGAATTTATTTCTGAAGCATCACAACAAGGAAATTGTGTTTATACAAACTATTATGAAAAACATGCTAATGGATCAAGTGATATTTATTTTATGCGTAGTCTTAAAAATATAAACAAATCTTTAGTTACTGTAGAAGTACGTAATAATAAAGTTGTTCAAAGTAGAATAAAAGGCAATCTAAATCCAAATGAAAATGAATTAAAATTTTTACAAGAATGGGAAAACAAAATATTACAAAAAAATCTTTCAGAAAAAGTTGCTTAATTTATAAATAGAAAGGGGCAAAATAATGGATAAATTAGATTTTGAAGAAGTTGCAAAACATATAAATATATTAAATGTTGCATACCATTTATCACTTGAGATTACAGAACAAAGAGGTCTTGAAGTAAAAGCTATATGTCCGTTTTGTCGGTTATAATAAAAACAGTAAAGTTTCTACATTAAGTTTAAATCCAAGCAATAATAAATATTGCTGTTCTCGTTGCGGAGTAGGTGGCTTTTCAATAGGACTGTATGCTAAATTAAAGAATATTGATACTAAGGCTGCATATAAAGAGTTATTAGATAGAGAATGTTTTTCAATGGATAGGTCGAGTATAGAAATCAGTCCGATTAATGAAATTGCTGATATTGATACTCGTGATGCAGTATATAGAGCATTTTTAGATATGTTAAAATTAGAGCCACAACATAGACAATATTTAAAAAGAAATGGCTTTTTAGATAGTACAATAGATAATCAATTATATCGCACTATTCCTACAAAATATATTAAGAGAAGACTTATAGCAAATGCATTAAAAAGGAACTATAATTTAAGTGGAATACCGGGCTTTTTTCAAGAAGAAGACTGGGGCTGGACTTTTACTAATATTAAAGGTTTCTTTATACCTCTTTTTGATGAGAATAACAAAATTCAGGCTTTATCAATGCATTTAGATAAACCTTTTAATGAAACAACTGATATATGGTTTTCAAGTAGTGGAAAGATAAACGGAACAGGCACTAAAAACTGGATTAGTAAAAGTAATATTGATAAAAATACTGATACAATAATCTTAACTGATAATCTTATTTTAAGTAATCTTATAAAAGACATTTTAAACGTACCAGTTATTGCATTTTCAAGTATTACTAATTCATATCAAATACTAAAAGCAATTGATAATACTAATATACAAAATATAATATTTACTATTAGACCAACAGAGAATCAAAATTTAGACTATATAATACATAGAGTTTTTAGAGATTTAATCCCTTTGGGGTATAATTTAGAAACAAAATGTGTTAGAGATTATAAGGACATTTTAAAAGATGACTTTTTAGATTTATATAAATTAAAAAAAGTTGAAACTTGTTCTTGTAACGTGTAAAAAGAAAAATATTAAATCTCTACTCAAAAAAAGAGTAGAGATTTTTTTTATTTGAAACTTTTTATAAAGTTAGGATTATCTCACATTATGAAAGATAAAACAAATTTTAAAAAACACAAAGAAATATTGAGATTTAAGCAAAAACTAAACTTGTATTTTTTGAAAAAACACTCACAGTCTTTGAGTTCTTAAAACTCTCACAAATGGGTATACTTTATTTGTATTTTTATATAGGTGGTGCAAATATGGATAATATAACTAAAAAAGAAATAGATGCAGTAGTTGGAAAAATAGTAAGAGAATATAGACTAAAGAGAAATTTAACACAAGAAGAACTTGCAGAAAATCTTGGGCTTACAACAAAATATATTTCAAGAATTGAAAATGGAGCATCTGGACTTGGTGATGAAACACTAATCAAGTATATAGATTATTTAGGTATAACTCCTAATTCCTTATATGAAGAATTTTTAACAAATGAGAATATTAAAAGACAATTAGAAATATCAAAAGAAATTAATAAACTGCCTGAAAACAAATTAGATTTTCTTGTAGAGTTTATTGAAATATTGAAAAACATGAAATAGCACTTTTTACAGTGCTATTTTTATTCTGTTTCTATAATTTCTACAGGTGGATATGTGCAATATAAATAAGGCAAATCTGTTTCTATTTTATCTACCATTTCAGTATCCTCAAATAGTAAAATTAATTTGTCGCAGTTCCAACTTCCAGAAGGCTTATTTCTAATCATTTTAATAATTCCCTTTTCATCGGCTTTTTCACTGACTATTACATTATATAATTGATTGTTCTTGCTCAAAAAAGTTAAATATACTGGTTCTAAATTTCTATAAAATTGTTTATATCGTCCTTTGTATTCGCATAATACATCTAGTGCCGCAAGCATTTTTTTATCCAATTTTTTTTGCTTATGAACAATAACATTTCCTTTTTTATTTATGAAGTGATTATGTGTGATATTTTTTATCATTATTTTATCACAGTCAAAAATTTTTTTTAGTTGTTCTTCTGTTGAACATCCAAATTCCTCTATAAAATTAATAATTTTTGTTTCTTTATCCTTAAAATACATATGCCTACACCCCTATAATTCTTTTTAAGATTCCATATATTAACTTTTTTTCTTCCTTTATTTCTGTAATTTTTATCAGTACTTTATCAAATAGATGTGGAATGTTATTGAATGTAGCAGGTACTCTGCAAAGGCATGTAACTTCAGAGCTTTCAAGTTGTACAATGATACCACTTTTTTTCTTTGGATATCCCACAATTTTAGCTATATATTCACCGTTTTCAGTAATATACTTTCTTATATTCTTGTATGGATTTTCCATTAGTTCTTTACTTGATAATTCAAATACATTATTTATCGCATCTATTTTTTTGACCTTAACAATTAAAGTATCACCTACTAAATAATAGTCTTTTGCATTTACTATGAAAGTATGTTTCAAGTTAGCTACTGGTATAGTAACTTCTACTCCATATAAATCTACAATTATATATTTCCTCGCAACTGCAACTATTCTTACCTTTACAACATCATTTACTTTTAGCTTTGGAATTTCTAACTCTTTTCGTAATTTCATTGCTAAAGTTCTACTTGCTATTGCAATATTTGTAGTAGAATCATATTCAATTACAATAAAATCCACTTCAGCACCTATCATTCCACGTATTAATGATTTGCTTTCTTTTTTGATATTCAAATGTGTTATAGGTATTAAAACTTTTGTGTTTTCGTACCATATAATTGCACAGGAAATAATTTTGTTTTGCAATTTATAATACTCATCCTCTATTCCTACAATGCGCCCTGTTAATATTCTTTTTTCCTCTTTACTCCTTAATATTTCCAAAATTTTGTCCTCCATAAAAATTATAAAAAGTAATAGCTACCTTATCTAGAAATCTTTAAAGGACAGTTTATTACTTTTCTTTATTTTATTAATACTTTTAAACTCGTTTTTAATTTTTTTCCAATTGGGAATATACTCGTTTATGGGAATATCCCTTAAATCCTTTGCAAGGGAATGTTCTGTATATATCATTTTTTCAAGCATATATGGCTTATTACCCCTTAAAATTGCAAGTATTATATTAAATGGTAATCTTATGACCTCATCTGCAGTTAATAAATTCCTTTGTATATTTGTAATGTTTTGTTGCCCATATTCTAATTCACCTTCAAAACCCGCATCTTTTCTTATAGACATGCTTTCTGCAGTAGATACACCAAGTAATTTAGAGACATATTCAGCACTCATAATATCTGTACAGCTTAATGATAATTTTGTATCACAGTCCCCAAATATTTCTTGCCAACTATTACCTGGATAACGATTTTCAATTTGTGCAACATTTTGAATTACAGGCCAAATACCTATCATACGACTACGAGCAGTACTAATCTTTTTTTGAAATTCAGGTATAGCTCCAATATTGCAAAACTCGTCAAGTAGCATAAATACTTCATTATCGCATTTCCCACTTGGCTGATTGTCTGCATATCTAATTAACTTTATAAATAAAAAGGTATAGAACAAAGATGATAAAAATTCATATGTTCCGACCGTCCATATCTGAAGTAATTATAAAATATGCACATTTTTGTTTTGCAGGTAGCTCTAAATCAATATCAGTGTCAGAAGTAACTTGTTGTACGAGTGTATTTTGAAATGCTTGTAATCTTGTACCTAAACCTGTAAGAACACTTGATTTTATTGTATCAGAGCCCTGTGCAAATATATTATAACTCATTCTTGCTGCAGAGTTTTGAGGTAAACTTTTAAACATCTCATCAATATCAGATATATCCTTACCAGCAATTTTAAAATATATGTCTGTAAGTGTATTTGTTTCAATCATTTTTTCTTTAAAATACAAGATAAATGCTTTTAGTAGATTTTCTTCAGCACGAGGCCAAAAGTCATCTGAATTTTTATTGTGCTTTTGTGTATTTGAAATGATTATATCTGCTGTGTTTTGAGCATCATCTATATTTTCAATTTCTGCTAAAGGATTCCACCTATCAGAGTGAGCCATATTACACAAGTTAAAAACTCTTACTATATAACCTTTTTTATTAAGCAAATGAGCAGTCCTTTTATATAGATCACCTTTTGAATCACTTATAATCATTGACTTACCATATAAACAAAGTTGTAATATATTTAATAAAATAAATGCTATTGATTTCATACTACCAGGACTACCAAGCACTAATATATTTTTATTAAAATAACTTTTAAATGGTAATACAACAGGCTTTCCGTTTTTCTTACCAAGCAATATGCCGGGCTCATTGTTTAATCCTAATACTTTTTCAGCCTCTTTGTCGGTCATCCAATCAGCAGTTCCGTGAGTCCCATCTTTGGCATTTAATTTAAAGCCATTTTTAGCTGTTGAATTTTTAAAAACGACAAGTAATACTACTAAATATACCAAAATTGAAATTAGGGCCAAAATAACCAAAATTAGAATATAATATTTAGCGGGTAAGATGATGCCTTTATTAAAACATTTTTCTAATACTAGAATATAATTATCTATATTCAAATCTAAAACAATATTCAAAATGAGCAAAAAAAAGAAAGATACATATTTAATTATCTTCTTAATCATAAATATTGAAATCTCCTTTTACATATTTATCAAAATCAATAGGTTTATAATTTGCTCCTTTTAGTTTGCCGGTTGCAAGTAGTGAGATGTTTTTTGAATATAGAATATCAACTTTTTTATTTTTATTTTCCAGTAGAAAATATTTTATAGTTGATAGCTTTTCAGTATCAATAAAGGGTAGGGGAAAGATGAAAAGTCCTGATTTAATGTAATAGTCGCAAAATGCATATTCAGATAGATAAACATTATCTTTATATACATTTGAAAATAGTTCTTGATAATCAATCCTATGTATTTTTTCTAAAAGATGTATATTATTTTCAGTATAGGGAATAATATATAGTTTATCAATTCCAAATATAAAGTTATTTATATCAATTTTGTTTAAGTCTTCTACGAATACTATTACATTTTTATATTTATGCTCTTTCCTAATATCATAAACTACTGATTGAACATATCTATTGTCATGTTCTTTTGTTATATAATAGGTTAAGTAGTCAGTTTTATCTATGTTTAATATTCCGATAAATCTACGAGAGGTTATTGTAAATATTTGTTTATCTTTTAAGTCCATTGATGGAATAAATTTTATATTATCATTTTTATAATATCTTGCTGCAAATGAACTGATAATTTTTTGTCTTTCAACAAAGGTTTTCTCGTAAGAAATTTTAGAACAATTATAACCTAAACTTTCTAAATACTTCTTACCTTCAAACCCTAAAACAACGTACCACTTAATTTTTCTTAAATAATTATTTTCAACTAATGTTCTAACTTTAAACTTATAATAATATTTATAGGGATATAAATACTTAAAGTCAGACACTTTAACAAATTTATACTTATTAACAAACAATAAAATTTCAATATCATATTCATTTAACAATTCAATACGAATCACCACCTTAACAAATAAAATAATCGTGTCTAGTGACACGATATTCTATCGTGTCCCTATCCTCCTGTGCTTGCAAAAATTTAAAATGCCTATTTTTCAATGGTTTCAGAGCAAAAAAATATGTCAAACTCGCACTTTGAAAAAAATCAAATTTTGACAGTAAATTTTATCCAAGTTTTTCCAAAAAGTCAGAAACATATGAGCTATCACATATAAAAACTTCGGTGTGTGGATAGTCAGAGTAAAAACCTCTAACGCAGTAAAACATTGAATTTGAGTTATCATCCTTAATAGTTTCAGACAAGATTAAACCGGTCAGAAATAGGCTTAATAAACTTGTTATCAACGTCCCAATTCTTCTGATTTTCATATATTTTTATATATATAAAGACCTCATTGGAAAAGGCTTTGCTGTAAGGTTTGGTGATTTCTGCTATATTGAGCATGATTCTCTTATAGGTAAAGTTATTTATTTGTTTAAATTTAGGCATTGTTTCAGGTATATATAACCTTAAAACATCACCATTATAGGTTGCTATATATCTATTATCAAGACTATCAATCTTGTTATTTTCATCTTTAATTTTATTATTATATAATTTAATTTCATTTAAAATATTAAATCTTCTTTTTTCTAAATTTCTTAATAGCTTTTCAGTTTGGTCATTTGAAGGGTTACCTGTTTTTATAAAGGAGTAAATCTCTCCTTGTAAATTAACTAATTCTTTTAATAAATTATCTTCAATAATCATAATTTTATCCTTTCGTATATACATTTTGAAGGGCAAAGAAAGGATTTTTAAACACTATTCTTCTAAATTATCATAAGCCTCTAATATTGCATTTGTAAGCATATCTCTTGCATCCTGACTAATAGGATGAAAATGCTCTCTAAATCTTGGCTCTTTAAACCTATTATCAACTCTTGATGGCATTGCAATAAATCTACCACGTTCACCATCTATAATTCTAATTCCTTTTAATACAATGTGGTTTCCTACCACAATATTTGCAACTCCTATAAGTTTACCTTTACCTTTTAATTTAAACACTTTAACATCAGTTATTTCCATGAAAAAATCCTCCTATAATTTAATTTTGAAGGGCAAAATTCATTATAAAAGAACTTTCTATTTACCTGTTTTAGGTAATGTACCAGTTAATTTTGTTGTTTCTGGTATTCTAACAATTGTGTGGAACTCATCTTTGTCAGATAATTCAACATCTAAATATGTAGCATTTACATATGTTTTATTTGAGAATATTTGATTATTTGTTAAGTCTGCATTTGCAGTAGCAGTAACTTTTGTTCCTTCATTTTTGAAGCCTTTAATTACTGGTTTTTCAAATACAAGTCTAAACTCCTCAACATATTCACCTTCAGCTAAACCTAAAGATTCGCTATCTAATTTAATTTCATTATTTACAGTTGTTTTATAAGTTCCAATAGTTTTCCAGTTAGTATTATTGTTTGTTATATATTCTACTTTGTAGCTATTTTCTTGATTAAATGTACCTGTTTGTAATGTATTAACTCTTATTTCAGATGGAAGAATATCACCAAATACAAAGTTTTCAACTTCTATATTTGATTTGTTTTGAATATCAAAGTTATATTCTACTTTTCCACCAGGAGTAGTTTCGACAGTACCAGTCTTTTCAACATCTACTTTAAGATTAACAACATCATTTTTAACATCTAATACAACAGTTTGTCCTTTCTTTGTTATTTCAAAGTCAAAACGATTATTTTCAGGTAATACATAGTAATCAATTGTGCTTGTTTCAACTGCATACCATTTTCCAATTGGAAGATATTTTATCTCGCCAGTTCCGTTTTCTATTTTTATTGTGCCAAATTTTTCATCTGTTTCACTATTGAATATATCAAATGTTTGTCCTGATATTTTATCTCCAGCTTTATCTTCTGTATATTGGTTGTCTTCACTTGCTGTTTTATTTATTACAAGTTTATTTTCATATACAGTAGTTGGAGTACAGTCTTTATCTTCAACAGTTACGTCAATATATTCACCACTAACTACAACACAATTTTTGAAAGTAGAATTAACTTCTAATCCAGGGGCAACTTTTGCAGCAACAGTTAAATCTTTTGTAGATTTGAAATTTGATTTAACACTATCAAATACTAAAGCAAAACTTGTGATATATTCATCTTTTGCAAGTTTAACTCCTGTAAAATCAACAGTATTTTCCTTTGTTGTGCTTAGGTTTGTAGCAATAGTTTTTGTATTATTTTTATTTGTAGTATAATTTACTTTATACTTTAATTCTTCGTTATATGTTCCAGTTGTAATTGATTGTAGTCTTACTTCTGATGGTAAGTTATCTACAATTTTAAAGTTTTCTAATCTTACTGAAGATGAATTATGAACATTAGATATTTGATAGTTAATTATTTCGTTTCCTTGACCTAATGTATCCCCATCTTTTTCAACATTTGTTTCTAATGTTACATTATCATTTTCAACAGTTATAACAACTTTTTGTCCGTCATAAGTTAAGTCAAAATCAAATACGTTTCCTTCTTTAGAAATTTGGTAATAGTCAGGAGCTTTAAGTTCAGTTAATCTCCAACTACCTAAATCTAACTCTTGTATATATTTTCCTAAATCATTTGTGTAGAAAGTAATCTCTTTCTTTTCGCCATCAAGTCTTTCTAATTTAAAATATCCTTTTACTAAACCTGCACCAGCCTCTAATTTTGTATATTTGTTATAATGTTTAGAAATTTTATTTACCTCAACTGTTCCTGTAGGTTTTGTATAAGTAAATGTAATTTGATTTGTTGCAAGTTTTACTGGGTCAGCACTTATAACATAATCTTGCCATTCGTCTTTCGGAGAAGAAGCAAAAAGTGCAGGATATACTTTAGCATCGCAACTAATTGCAATGTCAATATTTATATCTTTTTTGATATTTTTTCTTGGAACAAGTATTTTAAATTGTTCACCTTTTGCAAATGAACTTTTTTGATTATTATTTATGTCTGTTATCATTGTTCCTTCAGGTGCTTGTAATTTGTTAAAGACTATTGTGATATTGCTTGTGTCAAGATTTGTAGATGTAGTAAATGTTTGTGATATGTAATCATCATTTATTTTGTCTATATCAGCTTTATTAACTTTTGAAACATTAACTGCAGGAGTATATGGCGTTTCTGTTCCATTTCTACCTATATCAACTAATCTTTTAATTGTAGCAACTATCTTATTTCCACTTGCATTTGCACCACTATATCTATTTACATCTCTACCATCAATTATTGAATAGATTGCTTGTTTAGTTGCAAAAAAAGCATCAATATCATTATCTACACCCATTTCAGAAGCAGAAACATAAGGAAATCCATTTCTTAAAACTCTCCAAATAGCAGGATTGTTCATTGCTTCATCAACACTAACACTATATTCTAGATTAGCATCAACACCAGGTTTTTCAACCTCTAGGCAATAAGCTGGATAAAATCTTCCATTTTCATAGTATCCAACATAATAGGTATGTATTAAACTTTTTCCATTACCATATTGGTAATATACATTATAGTCACTTTCTCCAACACAAACAATATCTATAGTATCACCAATATCTGCTGCAAATATTGGGGTCAAATTACCAAGTAACATACAAAAAATTATAAATATGCATGTTGTATTTTTTAATATTCTATTATTTTTCAAAAAAATCCCTTCTTTCTTTTTCATAATAAAAAAATAGGTAGTACTCTACCCATTTTCAAAATTTATTTTAACTATCAAATATTAAAACATATGTAATATAAAGTTCTTTGAATAATATCATCTTTGTAGTAATCTTCAGCATAAACGATAAAATCACCAAAAGAGATGTTTTCAATTTGTTTAGTAATTTCACTTTCTTTATAACCCCAAAAAGGATTTGATTTCTTTGCTTTTGGGTCAGGTTTCACAGTGAAATTCGGATTATTATTTGTTAATCTATAAAATTCAGAAACTAAAAAGTTAGTTTTTCCCTCGTTATAGTAATATCCATTTTTCTTTGGTATTTCAGGCTCTTCATGTGTTGAAGTTGTTTCTGAAGTATTTTCAGTTTGAGTTATATTTTCTATTGCTTTTGTTTCTACATTAGAAACGGCAGTATCAGTTCTAGTTTCTTCTTTTTTTACTACTGGTTTTTCAGTAGTGAGTGGAGTATTAACAATTCCGTTTTTTTGTTTAGTTGTTAAATCTTCTTTGACATTTTCAGATTTATTGATAGTTTCTTCTTTTGTAGTTTCTTTTGTAATTTTACTTTCTTGTATATCTATATTTGTAGAAATTTGATTTTCAATAAGTTGTTCTTCAGTAATAACATTTTCCATTATATTGTTTTCACAAATATGTTCATCTGCATTGCATCCAAACAAGAACATTGCACCTACAAAAACATATACAATTATTATAAATTTTGACATAAAAATCACCTCTATAAAAGCATATAATAATTTTTTAAAAAATATCAAGGCGAAAAGAAGGAAATTTTTATTGTCAATTTTTATTTACATTTCAATAATTACAAAAGAATTTTTTTAATTCAATTTTAAATTTTTTCTATTGCTTGAACACAAAGTCTAACTTCAGGACGGTCTTTTACACATGTTATAATTGTAATTCTATTGTCGCCAGTTTCTTCTAACATAGTCCAATCAGTCTCGGAAATTACTTGAATATCACTTACGATATATTCTCTTTTACCTAAACAAGATAAATAGTTGATTGAATCTCCGTAACTCTAATTCATTAAGTCGTTTGAAGAATCTTGATGTGTTATGACCTGCTAAACAAACATTACCATCTAAAATAGAACTATGCTCAAAAAGTCCAATTCCTTCAGCTAAAACTTCTTGTGTTGTTCCTTCTAAAACTATATCTTTAAACTCAATTTTCGGAATTTCTAAAACTGCTAATGCATTTATAGGCTCTACAATTTCTTGTGTTCCATTTTCTTGTTGTTTAGTAATATAGTCATTAAAAATTTCTTGCGAATTATCATTGTTGTAAATATTGTAGATATATTCAATATTGTCTTGAACTTCTTTCTTTTGTATCTCTTGTTTAATTAGAAATACAGTCATGCCAACACTTAAAGCAACAATTAAGGCTATTAAAACACCTTTTAAAATAGTATTTATTTTTGATTTCAACTAAAAAATCCTCCTTTCAGAAAAAATTTAAAAAAGATATTAGCATCACCCCCTTAACTAAAAAAAGAACTAACACATGTTAATTCTTAATTTCTAAAATGTTTTTTATATGTGTCGCAACCTCTGAAAAAGGTTGAGGAACATTAGTTAATTTAACAACATCATCTATTGTAAAAGGGTCAAATACTATATCATAAATTCCAAGAATTAAAGCCTCTTTAATCTCTTTAACCTTTGGATTTTCTAATAGTAAAATTACTCTAATATTCTTTTTACGAACTTGATACATAAATTCTTTAAAATTATATTTATTGTTTTGTATTGTTGCAATTAGTATTGTTGCTTCATCTTCTTCGAGAATATAGTCAGTATAATAAACAACCCTACTATTTTTTATATGCTTATTAAGCTCTTTATCTAATTGCTCGTTACCTGTAAATATTAAAATCATCTTTTAAACCTCCTTAAATTTTTGTATAAAAATAACACCTACCATTTAAGGTAAGTGTTATTTGTTTGTATTAATTATTTCGCTTGTATTAATTGTGATTGCTCTATTATTACTTGTAATTCTTCTTGATTAGCATTAGTTATTTTATTAAATGAAATGTTTGTATAATATACTTTTACATTTTCCTTATTGTTGATTATATCTATTGTTCTACTTGATTTAAAATGTGTTTCATTTCCACTATTTAATTGAGCCATTGAATCCCAAGTTTCAAAATGACTGTGAATTTTATTTTCCAATAATATTTTCCCTGTTATAAAAATTAGAGTTTCTTCATTATTATTGATTTCACAGGAATCAAAATGCACTAAACTTGAGCCATTAAAAGAACATATAAGTTTATTATCTATAATCTCACATTGTATTAACCTATCATCATAATCAATATTAATATAAGAATTTTTATATATTCCTAAAAGCAATATTCCAATAAGGATTGAAATAAAAATAATAATACAAATAATAATTATTCTGTTTTTTAATTTTTTATTTCTTTCTGCCTCTTTTGTCATGCTCAAAATATTCTCGTTTGCTTTATCAAAATATTGTGTATCATCTAATTTTTCGCCACTTAATAATTCGTTTACAGTAATGCCTAAATACTTACATAAATCAAGCATTACAGAAGAGTCTGGCATTCCTTTACCAGTTTCCCATTTTGAAATTGACTTATCTGACATATTTAATTTTTCAGCTAATTGTAATTGTGTAAGATTTTGTTCTTTTCTACATTGAGCAATAAAATTTCCTATTTTTTCTTGATTCATATTTTTCCTCCCATAATTATAATTTATAATTATAATAACTAAAGGATATAATAAAATGAACTTACGATTAGTAGAGTTGTGTATTTTTTAATCTACTAATCGTAGAATTAAATAATTATCACTTATTTAATTATCACACATCTAACTTGAAATTGCAATAATTTCCAATGGATTCACGTAATTATATGTAGTATATGGACCTTTAGTAATTGCAAAGTGTAAATGATTTCCTGTAGAGTAAATCCCTGTTGTTCCAACCCCACCAATATGTTGACCTTCTACAACCTCTTGATTCACTTGAACATCAACAGAATATAAATGCATAAATATATAATCATAAGTCTTATCTCTTATAACAACAGTATTTCCAGTATAGTCATTCCAATAACTCGCAACCACAATACCGAGTAGTAGGGGAGGCAATAGGAGTATCTTGTGGAGCTGGTATATCAATGCCACTATGAAAACTCCCTTTGCCAGTTATAGGATGTATTCTATAACCATAATTAGAAGATATATTTGTGTATCCAGGCACAGGCCACTTTGTACCATAATTGCTATAATTAGCATAGTTAATATCCTTTTCATTTAACCATTGTAAATTTTCAGTACCACTTTTTAAACCATTTGCAGTTTGAATAACAATTTGCATATCTAAATCTAAATTATCTTCAGAAATACCAAGTTTTTCTTTTAAATAATTTCTCAATAAACTAAACTCCTCATTTTCTAAAATAGTGTTTTGTAATACTTCTTTTGTAGTTCTAATATCACCGTTCTTCAGTAATTTCTTGAATATAGTTATATTTATAATGACCGGCTATTGTTATACTTTCAGTTAGTAATTTTACTGTTTCCTCGCTGACCTTTTCCCATGTGATATTACCTTCTTCATCAGTAATCTTCTTTTCAGTTAAAATTGTACTTGTTTTGTAATAGAATTTAGACTTAAAATCATTTGCTATCTCATAGGCAAGCTCACTTGAAATCTCTTTATTATCAGCAATATTATGAAATAGTAATAGGGAATATATTTGTTCTGCAGTAATTGCTGTTGCACTTTCCTCGCCTGAAACATTTACACCTTCGCCAGTCTTTTCGCCATCTACATAAACATCACCATTATCTGTACTTGCACTTTCGCAATAACTTTCAATTTCACTCTCACTAACAGTTAGATTTCCTTCTTCATCTGAAAAGCTTACGAAAATAGCATCAATAATTAATATTATAAAAAAGAATATCATTACAAAAATAATAATATAAGGTATAAAAGGTTTAAGTAATAGGTAGATAATTTGCAATATCTTTTTACCAATTTTTTTTGCAATATTTTTTTTAAATTTCTTCATTAGCATCACTCACTTTTTCAGAGTTTAACTGCTCATTAATGTTTCGTTCTGCTACTATAGTTGAATTATTTTTTACATCATTTGAGTATTTATTAGGTTTGTTAGTATTGAAATTACCTTCAGCCATATTTGCACCAAGTTTTAAATAACCTTTTGTAGCTTGATATGCTCCTGTTGCAAATCTCATTGCTTTACTTGAATTATTTATATTATTATTTGATACATTAGAAACAACTTGATTTCTATTCGTGCTTGTATTTGTTGTGGAATTAGTATTAGTAATATTTTTGCTATATACAACATTTCTAATAGGGTTATTATTTCCGTTATAGTCTTTTTCTGCTGATAAATTCATTTGTGGACTTATAAAGTTCTTAACTCTACCCATAAATCCTGAACTTCCACCTTCAGAATTAGAACTATTAGAATTTGTAAATTGTGTTTTTATAGCATTAATTGAATAGCCGATACCTGTTCCAAATGCAGCACCTAATCCAACCCCTCTCATAGTTGCCTCATTACTATCAAGTCCAGCTATACGAGAAGTTAAGTTTTGTAAACAATTCATTAAAACATCAGCAATAGGAAGTAGCATCATAGCCCAAATTAAAGTTACAGCCCAACCTGCACTTGCCGATATGAATGAAGAAAAAAGCAAAAATAAAAAGCAGTAAATAAACTGCATAAAGGCATTTATCATTATTTGCCCACCCCAAATAGCAGCTGCAGTAACATTTTTATTTATTACCCAAAGGCCAACAACTATTGGAGTAAAAATTGTAAATACTATTAAAGTAAATTCTCTTACAATAAATTTGATATTTAATTTAACAAATATATAAATAAACATACTAATTACAAGTGCTGTTGCAATAGGATTACCTGTTGATATACTTGATAAAAATTCATTATCTAACAAGTTATTTACATTATTACCACTTACCATTCCTACTAAAAGATTCACAAGTGAATTGTTTAAAAATAGCAAGAATTTTATAAACATTGGAGCTATTGCAATCGCAACTCCACCAAATAATAAGTTGAGCAAATTTTCTTTAGCTTCATTTCTTTTTACAGTACTTATAGCAGATGCAATCATTTTATAAGATATAATAATTACTGCTATCAATATTAAACTACCTGAAATATAAGCAAAAACACTATACCATCTCATAATTAGATTCCATTGCAAACTTGAAAATGGGGAAGTGCCATGCCCACCTCTAAATAGCATTTCTTCGTAGGTTTTAAAACCAATATCTAATTCTTCATCGGTTGCTATATTATAGACTGCTTGTGCAATTCCACCGATAGTTTTTGCAATAGTTTTATCAAATAAAGAGCCTTCTTCTTGATTTACTAATTCCTTGACATCTAAAGGAGTTTCTTCTTCATCTGCAGCAAAGCAATTAACTGTTGTTAGCATAATTACAGATATTAAAATAATTAAAATTCTTTTTAAAAACTTTTTCAAAAAATCGCCTCCTTTATGTAAAAACAAAGCTTTTTTCAAAGTTTGTAACCTCAAATTTTATTGCTGTAATGCTACCATTCAAAGCCATAATTGCCTCACCAGGTTTTGCCATTGTTAGAAAATCTTTTGTACCTTCAGATAAATGGAAGAAGTTTACGATATTATCTACACTACTTGAATTTTGTTTAAATATATAAATTGTAGGGCATATATTTATTATCGTTCTTCCGTTCTTCACAACCGCAAAAATTCATCGATAAATTGGCTCGCAATATGGAGTGAAGTTAAGTATTTTCTTCCGTCTTCTTGCTACAGTTACAAGAAATTCTGCTGATTCTTTAAATTTTAAAAATAGCCATGCTTCATCGCAGACTATTATTTTTTTCTTTTCTTTATTTTTAAGTACAAACTTTTGCCAAGCCCAAGTTAAAAGTACAAAAGATGCATATAACTTTGTAAATTCATCCTTAATCTCACTCATATCAAAACTTATAATATTTGTATTAGTGTCTATTGTACTTTCACAATCAAATAGACCTAATGAATTACCATGTAAAAATGGAATTAAAAGTTTTGCTAAATCAGGGCAATTATTTCTTTCTGCAACTCTTTTTTGAAAATCTGATAATGTAGGCATTTTTTTCTTAATTTTTCCTACAACAAATTTACCATTATCAAGTTTTCCACCTTCTTTAAGAAAAAGTGAATTAACATCCGTTGTAATTCCTCTTTCTGTGTATAACTGAGTTATAACTATTTCAATTTCAGTTATCTCATTTGCATTTAAAGTTCTGTGCATATAATTTCTACAAATAGTTGCAAGTAAAGCTCTAATTTCTGATATTTTATCTAATATATTTAAAAATTCTTTATTTCCTTTTTTATCAATTTCTAATTCAAATGGGTTAATACCTGCAGTTTCACCTTGCCTAATTTTTATAACCTTTCCACCAAGTTGTTTGCATAGTTTTGCATATTCACCGTTCTACATCCAAAAAGAAAAGATTTGTTCCGTTTGCTATCATATTTCTTGCAGATAATAATTTTAAGGCAACACTTTTACCACCGACCTGAAGTACCACAAACAAATGCATGTGGATTAGGGAGTGATGGCGGACCTATAAATGTATCAATATATACTGGAGCATTTGTAAATATATTTCTACCGACAAAAATTCCTGTATCATGTGATAAGTTAGGACTTGAAATTGGTATCAAAGTTGCTATTCCACCAGTAACCATATTTCTTTCAAAATTAGGAATAGGACTTAAACCAAGAGGGAGCATATTCTTCCAAGCCTCAACTTGTCTAAAGGTTAAACACCTTATTAATGCTGTTTTCTTTGCAAATTCACTTTCTATAAGCAAAGTTTTCTCATCTAATTCTTCCTTTGTTTTAGCATTTACTTTTATAAAAATTGTTACATAAAACAATTTGTCTCTATTTGTTTGAATTAAAGTTCTTAATTCTTCTAAATCAGAAATCATTTGTTCTAGTTCTGGTAAATGTGCAATATTTCCTTGCTTTTGGTATGTTTGATATTGACTCTGATTCTGCACTAATTTTTTTGTCAATTGATTTATAACACTTGCATTACTAGAATTTTCTATTTTTATTGAAATATTAATATCACCAATTCTAGAAATATCATCTAACCAACCAATCCAGCATTGATCTGGATATACTGTTATCGCAAATTGTCTTGAATATTTGTTATGTCCAAAATATGTATAATCTGCAAATTCCTGAAGACTATCAGGAACTAAAATATCTGACAATTTAGGAATATTCTTAAAAATATCTATTTCATTACTTTTTTGCTTTTTTATTTTTCTTTGCTTTTCCAACATATAAATTCTCACCTCCAGTATTCAATGAATCTAATTTTACTTTTGAATTTTTATTTAATTCTCTAAAAAGTAAGTTATATAGGTCTACTTCTTCTAATATTTCAGTTTGAATTTTTGCTCTTAAAAGGTTGTTTTTAAATGAATTACAAAGTCTTAAAAGCTCTGTTTGTGCATCTTCAAATAAACCATCATAACTAATAATTGCATAATTTCTAACAACTGTAATATTTCTATTTTCCATAAGGTTTTGCAAATAGTTAATCATATATTCTTTATATTCATTTGCTTTGTATGAATATAATTCATTTTTTTGCATCATATTTATAATTTTGCTTGTATCAATAGTTTCAGTAGTATTGTAAAATTGAATATTATAATCTATTGATAAAGCAGTTTGAACAAGTACATTTTCTATTACTTCTTGCTCATCATCAGAAAGCATATGATAATCAATATTACCTAATCTTAAAATACTTGAATATCTATTACCAACTTTGATAAAGCAGTCTTTTATCTGAATATCGAGTATATCTGATATATTTTTATTTGATTTTTTATTCTCTTTTGAAAGGCCTTGTTTTGCTAATTTATTGTTATACTTTTTCTTTTTGTAATTTGAATAGATAATTGCACCTATTAAAAATAAAATTGATAAAACAACTAAAATTATCATTAACAACATATCTAACACCTCTCATATATAAATTTCTTTTTTCTAAATAAAAATTTTAGCCAATAAAAAAAGAACTTATCAAAGTTAAGCTCCTGTATTTTTAGAAAAGCACATAATAATAAAAACAATGTGATACTCGAGAATATTAGCAGTTTAAATACTATATTTATTGGAATAGCAAATACTCCAAGAGTGCTAAAACAAAGCATTAAATAAATGACTTGTCTTAACGATAAATAACCACCAAATATTTTTTCTTCTCGTTTTGTATCATAAGGGATTTTAAATACTTTCAAATAAATCCCTCCTAACTATTAAGCAAGCTACCAGTAGAGTTAGTTGCAACATTGATTATTATTCCTGCGATAATAAGTGAAGCACCAAGAATAACACCACCACCACAAATCCAAGCTAAACTACCAATACTTTCTGACCTTTTTTGCGGATTATTTGAATTAGCAATCATTTTTAACGCAGCAACTACAACACTTGCAAATATAAGAACACCACCGCAAAGGCATTGCAATACTTGTGATAACTCTTTTTATATTTTCCGTTGCTTGGGTTACTTCAGCAGTGCCAATTGTTGAACTTTCTGTTGCAAAACATTGGGTTTGTATTGCAAGCATCGTTAATGTAGTTCCAATAGATGTTAAAAATTTTCTTTTTTTCTTAAATTTAAACATATAAAACCTCCTACAAATTTTGTAAGGGCAAAATCATGTAGGAATACACTATATAAAAAACGTAAATATAACAGGTACAAGTATTATAAATACAAGTAAAATTAAAATACTTATACTTGCTTTTAAAAATTTTCTTCTTATTATTTGTGATTTTAATAAACAGCCAATAATAAGAATAATTAAAGATACTATTAGTAAAATTGTTAATAACATTACTGAACCTATAAACGAGTAGAATAGGACAGAAGATATTAGATTATTTAAATTATTTATATAATCATTTGTCATTTTCTAAACTCCTTTTATGGTAATTTAGCAGTATATTTATTTATTAGACTTTTCTTATAATAAGCAATGAAATCGTTAATCTCTTTTTTGTCTTGTTCTTCTTTACAAATGTTATATAAAGTTATTAATTCAGATCTTTTGAATAGTTTTAAAAGGTAATCTAATCTACTATTATATATTTCATAAATAGTAAAGACTATATCTTTAAGCATTTGACAATTCTTTAATTCTGTAATTTCTAAAATCTCTTTAGTATAAAGCAAATCTAATTTCTCAAGATAATCATAAAATTCGTTAGGAATCGTTGTGCTTTTATTTATTATTAAATTAAATAAATCATCTATCATCTTTATATCTATTTCTTTCTCTATCTCTCCGTAACAAAAATGTTTCAATAGTGTTACCATTTGTTACTTCGGTGTTACTTTGTAACTCTTTATACCTTTGCCTATGTTTTCTAACTCTTGCTGCACTACTGCCTTCAGAGCCAATTAAATCTTGCATTTCTGTAAGCATAAATGTATCTTCATTAAGATACTCAATAGCATTTGCTTTTTCTAATGCAGTTAATAATAATTTTACTATGTTTACATCTTCATCTAACATTAAAGCAATTTCTTCAGGAAGACTCTCGCATAAATCTTCATAACAAAAAACTCCTTCAGTTTTCAGGAGCTTTAATTGCATCTTTAAATATACTATTAAGATTTTATCACCATCCGGCAGTCTTCTTAAGAATTTACTTGTTTTATTTTCAAAAAATGTATCATATAACTTTAACCAATAATATCTTTTTTCTTTCAATTTTCATCCTCCTCGTTTGTTTCTTTACCTGCTAAAATACAGGCATATAAAAAGAGGCTAATATTAGCCCCTAAAATAAAACTGATTATATTTCCAATCATAATTTTCAACTCCGTCTTTATGAATTTTTTATATAAAAAAAAGACTTTACTTTGAGGTAAAATCTTTTATAAATTGCTTAAAGGAGATGAAACCTTTAGGCAAGAACTTTCTTTTGGTTGCGGGGGATAGACTCGAACTATCGACCTTCGGGTTTAGTTATCTATAATTTTCACTATAGGCTGGACTATGTCTTTACCATAGCATTTTCATGCCTTAGGTAGTGGATACTAAATCTGGTAATTAAGGAAACTTTATTCCTCCAGTAGTCTCTGCACCTTTTGAAAGTGTACTTTCAACTTGGCTCAAAGTTAACATGACATTTTAAATGTTTTAGCCTTCTTTGAATTCATCCACAGTTCATCCATTTATTTCTAAATGGAGCCACAATTTTTCATGAGCCCGACGAGCTGCCAACTGCTCCACCCCGCGATGTATAAAATTAAATATTGTACTTTTTTGTCCCTTTAATGTCCCTTTATGTAATAAATTTTATTCAATTTTAATAAGTTTTATTCATCTTAAAAGGTTTTTTAAAAAGACTGGCAAAATATATAATTTTCAATGTTTTTAGCTGTTTATCGTGGTTTGAGAGTTTTTAGTTTTTCTCGTCAGTTTTTCTTTATGAGCCCGACGAGCTGCCAACTGCTC
>ERZ824488.705-NODE-705-length-42185-cov-7.631735_pt1 | contig 42185 bp, 38 predicted proteins | sample MGYA00519936_ERZ824488 | MGnify/ENA primary metagenome ERZ824488 (study PRJEB31778, sample SAMEA3449153) | human gut metagenome | biome: human gut; feature: human-associated habitat; material: faeces | place: United Kingdom | collected 2010/2012 ... | reverse complement strand
CGCGACGAAGTCGGACTCGCAGTTGACTTCAACGATCACGCCGACACCGTCGATGACCGCGGCGTACGCCATGCCCTCGGCGGCGATGCGGGTCGCCTTCTTGGCCTGGGAAGCCAGACCCTTTTCACGCAGATAAACAACGGCCTTCTCGAAATCGCCCTCGTTCTCGACGAGCGCCTTCTTGCAGTCCATCAGGCCGCAGCCGGTGGCCTGGCGCAGCTCGTTAACAGCAGAAGCGGTAATAGCAGCCATTATTCTTCCTCCTTCGCGGTCTCAGCGGCCTCGACGGTCTCGGCGTCCTCGCCCTGACGGCCTTCGAGCACGGCGTTGGCCATGGTCTGGCTGATGAGGCGGATGGCGCGGATGGCGTCATCGTTGCCGGGGATAACGTAGTCAACCTCGTCGGGATCGCAGTTGGTGTCAACGATCGCAACGATGGGGATGTGCAGCTTGCGGGCCTCGGCGATGGCGTTGTGCTCCTTGCGCGGGTCGATGACGAACAGAGCGCCGGGGAGCTTCTTCATGTCCTTCACGCCGCCGAGATACTTCTCGAGCTTTTCCATGTCGCCCATGAGCTTCATGACTTCCTTCTTGGGAAGCATGTCGAAGGTGCCGTCTTCCTGCATCTTCTTGAGCTGGGCCAGACGCTCGACGCGGGTGCGCATGGTCTTGAAGTTGGTGAGCATGCCGCCGAGCCAGCGGGCGTTCACATAGTACATGCCGACGCGCTCAGCCTCTTCCTTGACGGCTTCCTGCGCCTGCTTCTTCGTGCCGACGAAGAGGATGCTCTGGCCGTTCTCGGAGAGAGTGCGGACAAAGTCATAGGCTTCCTCGAGCTTCTTGACGGTCTTCGCGAGGTCGATGATGTAGATGCCGTTACGCTCCATATAGATGTATTCGGCCATCTTGGGGTTCCAGCGGCGGGTCTGGTGACCGAAGTGGACACCGGCTTCCAGCAGCTGCTTCATGGATACTACTGCCATGTTGGGGGGTTCCTCCTTTATTTTGTTATTACCTCCGGGGGCCTCAACCCGGCGCGACCAGGCTTTCGCCACATGGTCGCCGGTCCGCTCCCCGTGCGTAATGCGCGGGTATTATACCAAATGCCCGCGCACTCTGCAAGCCTTTTCACTCTCTTTTGAAAAAATATTTTGATTTTCCTTGGTTTTTATCCCCAGATACCTCGCCGGGGCTGCCGGTCGCGCCGGATCTCCGCGGCGCCCTCGATGAGAACGATGTCCCCGCCGATGCGGGCAATGGATTCCCACGGGAGAATATAGTCGCTCTCGCGGCCGAACAGCCCGAAAAACCGCGCAGGTCCCGGCACGATGAGCGCCAGCACCCGCCCCGATGTGAGATCGAGGATCGCGTCGCTCACAAAGCCGAGGCGCGTGCCGTCGGAAATGTTGATGACTTCGCGGTAGCGCAGCTCGGTAAGCCGTACCTCCATGATGTACCACCCCCATAGAGCCTATGGGGGCGGGGCGTTGTCCTATGAAACGAAAATGGCCTTTTTGATCTGCCGGATGGCGTTTTTCTCCAGCCGGGAGACCTGCGCCTGCGATATGCCGACCATCGAGGCGACCTCCATCTGCGTTTTGCCGTCGTAAAAGCGCAGCGAGAGGATGCGCTTTTCCCGCCCGGTCAGGCTTCGCATGGCGTCGTCGAGCGCCATGCACTCGATCCAGCTCTCGTCCGTGTTGCGCGAGTCGCGCACCTGATCCATGACCGTGAGACTCTCGCTGCCGTCGGAAAACACCGGGTCGGAGAGACTCACGGGGTCGCTGATCGCGTCGAGCGCGAGAGCGATCTCCTGCCGGGGAATGCCGAGAGAGGCTGCGATCTCCTCCTCGTTCGGCTCGCGGCCGGTCTCGGCGGTGAGCTTTTCGCGCGCCTGCAGAATTTTGTACGCGGTATCGCGCACGCTGCGCGATACGCGCAGGGCGCTGTTGTCGCGCAGATACCGGCGGATCTCCCCGGCGATCATCGGCACGCCGTAGGTGGAAAAGCGCACGTCGTGCGCCTCGGCGTCGAAGTTGTCGATGGCCTTGATGAGTCCGATGCACCCGACCTGAAAGAGATCGTCGATATTCTCCCCGCGGGAGGAAAAGCGCTGGATGACGGACAGCACGAGCCGCAGATTGCCCGCGATCAGCTCTTCGCGGGCGGACTTGTCGCCCTGCCGGACGCGCAGCAGCAGCCGGCGCGTGGTGGCGCTGTCGAGCACGGCGAGCTTCGAGGTGTTGACGCCGCAAATCTCTACCTTTCCCTGCATATACAGCAAAACCTCCTCTGGCAAACGTTAGTGTTTCCGCAGAGGAGGTCGTTTTATACATTTTTGGCTTTTTACATCTTCGTGTTACGGCGCGCCGAGGCGGGCGACGGTGAGACCGGGGCGCGCGGTCCCGGCGGTATATTTCCAGTCGAACGTGTAGCGGTTCTCGTTCCCGGCGGCGTCGGAGGCCGTGACGGAGATCGTCCACACGCCCTCAGTCAGCCCCTCCGCCGACCACGGGAAATCGCTCTCGCCGTCGGTGACGAGGAAGGAGCTGCGCGTTTCCCCTGTATCCGACGTGAGCGTGACGCTCAGCCCCGCGAGCGTGCCGTTATCGGTGACGCGGTGGTGTAGCGAGAAGCCGGTCTCGGTGATGTCGGTGATCGTGAGCGAGCGGATGACGGGGCTCGTCGTATCGATGAACACCGTGCCGACGTCGGCAAGCGGGCTTTCGTTTCCGTCCGTGTCGCACGCGGCGGCGCGCACCGCATAATTGCCCTGCCGCCAGATGTCCACGTCGAGCGTGCCGGAGCCGGAGGCGGGGGCGTTGTAGTAGCGCGTGACCCAAACGTCGTCGCTCTCGCCGCGTGTATCGACGCGGAAGGCGTTGAGCCCCTTCTCGTCCGTGCCGGAGAGGAAGAGCGAGAAGCCTTTGGAGGTCGCCGCGCCGATGGTCGAGACCGTCAGCTCGGGCGCGGCCGTGTCGCCGGTGCGCGGCTCTTCGCTGAGCAAGGCATTGACCGTGCCGCTGCCCGCGATGCCGTCCGACACGAGTCCCTGCTGCGACTGGAAGGCGCGCACGGCCTCGTCGGTTTTGGAGCAGAAGTAGCCGGTGATGTATTTTTCCTCGAGCAGCCCGCGGCGGCAGAGCTCGATCTGCAATACCGTGACGCCCGCGCCGATGTACACTCCGCGCCCGTCCGCCATCGACCAGCCGCGCAGCGACGGGTTATAATAGAGCGCGTACACGATCTCGTAGCCGGAGAGAAGGGCGTTGTCGTAATTGCCGAGCGCAAGCACCTCCTGCGAGGACGTGATGTGCCACGTTTCACCCGCGGTCGTCGCCGAGGGCTGGAGCGGCTTATAAAGCCCGTAGTCCGCCATGTGGTACACGACGCCGGTCTTGGGGTTGGCGTAGCTCGTTTTGAAATTCGCCCCGAGCCAGTAGTTCGATATATCCATCGCCTTGCCGGAGTTGTGGCCGCTGCATCCGGGGCGGGCGTAGTAGCCGTTCGCCCAGGTGTTATCCCACAGCCGCAGCGCGGCGCGGTAGTAGTAGCGCAGATCGAGCGTCTGGATATCGTAGGCGGAAAGGTCAATGGCATAGTCTTCCGGCCAGCCGGGGGCGGTCTCGGCGTCCCACCAGAAATTCGTGACGCTCCGTCCGTTCCAGAGCAGCGCGCGGCGGAAGGGGCCGGTGTTGGCGTTGGAGTCGTGCAGGCCGATGACCTCCTGATAGCACGCCGGGCGGAAGGCATTCGTCACGATGAGCTTTTCGTCGCCGTAACCAACGTCGCGCGCGAACGTGGCGAGCCGGATGACGAGCTCGCGGTCCGTGCCGTGGAGAATGGCGGCCTTTGCCTCCTCGAGCGACACGGTGGGATCCATGCCGAAATTCGTGCACCAGTTGCTTGCGGCGGTGTCAAAGTCGAAATACGTCACCGCTTCCTCGTAGGAGAGAAAGTCGATCGTGCTGCTTTCTTCCGCAACGTCCTCCCCGTCGGCGGCGAGCGCCGGGAGCGCGCCGAGAAGGAGCGCCGCGAGCAGCGCCGCGGCAAGAGTGCGGATGCCTTGCTTTTTCATAGGCAGAGCCTCTCATATAGAAAGAATATATGAGCAATATACCCGATTTTTTTCCGCGCGTCAACGCCGGGGACTTTCGGCGGGGCGCGGCGTGTGGTATACTGCAGAAAAAAGGAAAGGAAGGAACCGCGATGAGACTGCCGGAGGACGCCGCTCGCGCGCTGGAAAAACTGGAGAGCGCCGGGTGGGAGAGCTACGCCGTGGGCGGATGCGTACGCGATTCGCTGCTCGGCATCGAGCCGCACGACTGGGATCTCTGCACCGCCGCGCCGCCGGAGGCAATGAAAAAGGTCTTTGCCGGAGAGCGCGTGATCGAGACCGGGCTGAAGCACGGCACGCTCACGCTGCTCGCACCGTCCGGCCCTCTGGAGATCACGACGTTCCGCACCGAGAGCGGCTACTCCGACTGCCGCCACCCGGACCGCGTTTCGTTCGTGCGCGACATCCACGCCGATCTCGCGCGGCGCGATTTCACGGTGAACGCCATGGCGTACAGCCCCGTGCGCGGTCTGCGGGATGATTTCGGCGGGCGGGAGGATCTCAGGAACGGTGTCCTCCGCTGCGTCGGCGACCCCGGCGAGCGCTTCCGGGAGGACGCGCTGCGCATTTTGCGCGCGCTGCGCTTCGCGGCGCGGTTCGGTCTGACCATCGAGGAGAAAACCGCCGCGGCGCTGCGGGAAAACCGGGAGCTGCTGCGCAATATTTCCCCCGAGCGTATTTTCTCGGAGCTCAAAGGCATCCTCTGCGCGCGCGGCGCGGGGGAGATGCTGCTCGCCTTCCCGGAGGTGTTTTTTGTGATCCTTCCGGAGCTTGCGCCGATGCGGGGCTTTGATACGCGCCGCCCGCAGAACCATTGCTGGGACGTGTGGGGCCACACGGCGCACGCCGTGGACGCCATCGCGCCCGAGAGCGTCCTCCGGCTTACGATGCTCTTTCACGACAGCGGCAAGCCGGAGACGTTCCGGTATGACGCACAGGCCGGATTCGGCCGTTTCCCCGGCCATCCGGCGGTAAGCGCGCGCATTGCGGACGCGGCGCTGCGGGCTCTGCGCTGCGACAATGCCGCGCGCGAGCGGGTGGTCACGCTCGTGGAAAACCACGAGATGCGCACCGGCCACGGCAAAAAGGACCTGCGCCGCCTGCTGGCGAAGATCGGGGAGAAGAATATGCACGATCTGCTGCTCGTCCGGCGCGCGGACGCGGCGGCGCACGCGCCCGAAGCCGCCGCGCGGCTGACCGCGCTCGCGGACGAGGACGAGCGGATCTTACATGAGATCACCGCCGAGCGGGGCTGCCTGCACGTCAAGGATCTCGCCGTGAGCGGGAACGATCTTCTGGCGCTCGGCCTGAAGCCGGGGGCGGCGGTGGGGGAGACGCTCTCCCGGCTGCTCGATCTTGTGCTGGACGAAGAGGTGCCGAACGAAAAGGGAGCGCTGCTCGCCGCGGCGCGAAAGGAGATGCAGACGCATGAATGAAGTGAAGATCCAATGGCTCGGCCACTCGTGCTTTTGCATGGAGTATCGGGAATACTCCATCGTGACCGACCCCTATGAGGACGGGTATGTCCCCGGCCTTGCGCCGCTTTGTCTGAGCGCCGGCGCCGTATACTGCTCGCACGGCCACGGCGACCACAGCGCCGCGGCGTGCGTGAAGCAGACCCGGGAGAAAGCGCCGCCCGATTTTTCCGTGCAGGAATTTGCCGTGCCGCACGACCACCACAGCGGCGCGCGCCGGGGGATGAACACGATCCGGCAGTTTTGCTTCGGCTCGCTGCGCGTTGTCCACATGGGCGACACCGGCTGCGTGCCGGAGGAGAGCACCCTTGCCGCGCTGCACGGGTGCGATGCGCTGCTCTTGCCCATCGGCGGGTACTATACGGTGGACTCGGAAGAAGCGTTTGCCATCGCGGAGAAGATCGCGCCGCGCTGCATCGTGCCGATGCACTACCGCGGCGAGGGCTTCGGCTTTGATGAGCTCGGCACGCTCGACGCATTTACCGCGCTTTTTGCCGCGGAGAAAGTACACTTTCTGAAAAGCGATACGTTCACGCTCACGGCGGCAGAGCTGCGCGGCGTCATCGTGCCGCAGCTCGAAAATGCAGAAAAGACGGACAGCGTATGAAAAGTCCCCCGATGAACACGGGATCTCAGCGTTTGAAAGGATAGTTTCCTTATTGCGCTTGCCGGGAGGGGAGAAGGCGATTCTTCGGCTTTTTATTCCGGGACGAATGAATGAAAAAGCTCGCCGGGGGGGATATTCCCTCCGGCGAGCTTGGTTATGCGATATGATATCTCAATCGAGCGTCAGCTCGTCCGGCAGCCAGCAGCCGTCCGGGAGCGTCCTGTGACGGAACACCTGCCCGCAGCGGGCGGGATCCTTCGCTTCGTGGAACCGGAAAAGCAGCTCGTCCTCGCCGGTTTTCGTGAGGATCTCCAGCTTGCCCGCCGGGTGGGACAGACAGTATTTAACGGCCTTGTCCATGCCGCTTACGAGCCGCTTGGCGTTCTCAACGATCTCGATGCCCCGCTCCATCGGCACCTGGAACATGTTTTTCACACCTGTCACGGGACGGCACTGGAAAATGTAGTACGGCAGGCATCCGATGGCGGTGAGCGAGGCAAGCAGCTCACCGAGCACCGCGGGATCATCGTTCACGCCGCGCAGCAGCACGGTCTGGTTGCGCACGATGCACCCGGCACGGCGCAGCGCGGCGACCGCGGCGGCGGATTCCGGCGTGATCTCCCGCGGGTGGTTGAACTGCGTCACAACAAAGATCGTTTTCCGTGACGTATAGCGCGTGAGCGTTTCGCAGAGCGCCTCGTCGATCCGTTCCGGCCAGGTGACGGGCGTGCGTGTGCCGAAGCGGATGTAGTTCAGATGGCCGATGGGCGTGAGCGCGTCGAGATAGCGCGCGATCGTCTCGTTGCTGTTGAGGAACGAATCGCCGCCGGAGAGGAGCACGTTCGTGATCTCCTCATGCTCGCGGATGTATCCGGTCACGCGCTCAAAGTTCGCCGCGATCTCCTCGTCCGTCAGCCCCACGAGGCGCTTTCGGAAGCAGTGGCGGCAGTACATGGCGCAGCGGTTCGTTGTGAGCACCATGGCGGTTTGCAGGTATTTGTGCTGGAGGCCGGGGACGCGCGTGTTGGACTGCTCGCCGCTCGTATCAAACGAGCCGCCTTCCTCCTCCTCGATCGGCGCGGGCACCGCCATTTTCCGGATCGGATCGTCCGGGTCGTTCGGATCGATCAGCCCCAGATAATAGGGCGTGATGCACATGGGGTAGCGGTCTGCCACCGACTGTACGGCGGCAAGCTCTTCAGCTGTCATGGGCAGCTTTTCCGCAAGCTGCGCGGCTGTCGTGATCCACATTGTCGTCGTTCTCCTTTTACAATATAATGAGTTCCATTAAATTGTATCGGATGCCATCCCGCCGCGTCAAGATGACAAATGCGAGAAACCGTTCCAGGAAAACGTATTTTTAACGTTTTATTTGCGGATCTTAACGTCAAAGCCGCCGGTACGACATGTCGTACCGGCGGCTCGGTCTTTTTTTAAGCAGCCAGATCTTCCGTGTAATACGTAATGGAGGAAATGCCGGTGTAGACCGTGTTGTTTGCGATCTTCGGCTCGGCAATCTCCCACTGGTTGCCCTTCACGTTCGTGTGGAGGGAGTACATACCCTCCGCCGAGGAGGAGATGTCCACGCGGATGTAATCACCCGGATTGAGCTGGCAGACGACGGAGCCCGTCTCGAAGTGCAGTGTCACCTTCTCGCCGGGGGTATAGTCACCGAGCTGATGGCTCAGCGACGTGATGTCCTCGCGGAGGTTATACGCTACGCCGTTTTTCACAACGTCGATGCGCACGATGAAGCTCGTATCCTCGCAATCGGAGGAAACCGCCACATCTGCAGTGAGAATGCCCTTGATGAAGGTCTTTTCTCCCACCGGCGCGGAGACGAAGCTGAGGATATCCTGCCGGGAATTCGGCTCGGCGTCAGCGCCGAGACCGCGGTAGCCGTTCGAGCCGTTGCCGCCGTTCTCATCGCTCGCGGTAAAGAGTGCCGGATTGGTCGGGTCATAGACATACGTCAGCGCTCCTTCGGCTTCGCCGTCGGTGCCGAGCGTGCTGCCGCCGTTGAGATAGAGTACGTTCTCGGTCGTGCCGTTCGTGATCGTCGTATCCTCGCTGTACCACCGCTCGCCGTCCACGGGGTAATACGTCACCTTGCCAAGTTCGACTTTCGTCGGCTCCGTCCCCTCGCGCACGCTGTCAAAGAAATTGACGACATAATCGGCGTTGTAGGTCGGCGTCAGTGAATCGCCGATATTCAGCGGCCAATCCGTATAGCCGGTATAGGTGTGACCGAACTGGCTCACGACAAAGGCAGACTGCGCCTTCTGCTCATCGGAGAAGCCGTTCCAGAAATTCATGCTGTCTTCATAGAAAATATCGTAGAAGTTTTCAAAGAGCAGCACCGGCACATCGATCGAAGCGATTGCGTCATAGATATAGCTTCCCGCCGCTTCGGTGCGCCACCAGTCGCCGTCCTCCGGATGCGTCAGGATGCCCGTCCAGTAATCCTCTTGCTCGCCGTACAGCTCGACCGGCCAGTTGATATAGGGAAACGTATTGAAAAGCTCCATACCGCCGACCTTCTCCCATGCCTCGGCCGGATTCACTCCAACAGGGCGGTGGAAGCATCCCTGCCAGAAGCCCATGAGGCCGAGCTTCACAAAGCCGTTCTGGTACCATGCATCGTAGCGTGTGCTCACGGGGCACTGCATGGAGATCGCCTTGATATCGTCATGGGCTGCATACAGGCTCGCCATGGAGGTGAAGCCCATATAGCTCAGGCCGTTGCAGAAGATCTCCCCATCGTAAAAGTCCTGTCCGCGGATCCAGTCAAGCACCTCGAGCTTATCGTCCGTATCGTGGATATACGGAAGGAAGCTCTCATACGGGCTGTTGCCCGTCCCCCGCGTCTGCATCATAACAAACGTGTACCCTGCCTCGACAAACGCGGAGCTGTCCGACACGCACTTCTCGATGTACTCGGCGTTGAACTCCTCCGTTGCCGCCTGATAGCAGTTCTGGGTAATGACCGTCGGGAACTGTCCCTCTTTTTCCGGCTTGACGATCAGCAGGCAGATCTCTGCGCCGTCATCCATCGGAACAAATTCCGTGTAAGCATACCCGCCGGAGCATTCGATGTACTCTCTTTCCACCGTCTCTTCCGCCGGAGCTGCCGTGACCGCCGCTGTCGGCTCTGCCGTGGCAGCGGGTTCGCTTACGGTGCCGCAGGCGCACAGCGAGAGCAGCATCGCCGCACACAGCAGCGCGCTCAACCATTTTTTCATTGACCTCGTCCATCCTCTCTTTTCATTTTCTTGACACTTTTCCCAGAAAGTGGTTTAATATTTTCACTTTCTTTGTGTCATCTGTACCCATCGTAGCGCAGAAAACGGGCTAAAACAACCCGCAATACCGCTCCGTTTTCTCGAACAGGTCGACCACATTTATTCGGACATTTTCCCCGATTCCGTCGGAAAAGGAGCCACGCATGAAAACCGGAGCAAAAGGAAAAATATGCCAAGCCCTTCTGGAGCTGGCTGACGGAAAGTCCGCACAGGATGTCACCGTTTCGGAGCTTATTGCGAGAGCCGGTATCAACCGCTCTACGTTTTATTATCATTTTACCGGCACACACGAGGTGCTGGAATACATGATGGATGATTTCTGCGCGCAATACCTTTCCGCGCTGATGATACCGCGCGGTGAGGTTGCCAAGAGCATTTCGAAAAGCAGTCAGGATGCGCTGGAAAAGGGTGTTTGCGATTATATCCGCAAGGCCGGGCATGTTGTTCCCTTTTTTCTTCAGGAACCGCACTACCGGCTGTTTGCGAAACACTTCAGAAAAGCCTTTCAGGACTACTGCCAAGCGCACACGATTGTTCAGGTGTTCCCCGACGGACACACTGAACAGCTCAAGCGCGGAGTGTTTTACGACTATTACATACACATGAGCTGTTTGCGGCTTTTCGCCGTGCTCGAATGCTGGGCCGAGCGGAATTTCAGTGAGACGGAAGAGGATTTTGTCCACATTTTTGACACACTTCACAACACGTCGATATCGTTTCAGGGCTGAAGAACTATCGCCGGTCTCCCGCATGGGAGACCGGCGATGGTATTCTGTTATGATCACACAATGCCCTGATGCAGCATCGCGTCCGCGATCTTGAGGAAGCTTGCGATGTTTGCGCCGACGACGAGATTTCCGGGCTGTCCGGCCTCGACGGAGGCGTCGTAAGCGGCCTTATAGATGCCGCGCATGATGTTGTGCAGCCGCTCGTCCACTTCCTCGAACGTCCAGCTCAGGCGCATGCTGTTCTGGGTCATTTCGAGCGCGGAGGTCGAAACGCCGCCGGCGTTCGCCGCCTTGGCCGGGCCGACGGGGATGCCCGCCGCCTGCAGCATGGCAACGGCCTCGAGCGTGCAGGGCATGTTCGCGCCCTCGGTGAGGATCATGGCGCCGCCGTCGAGGATCTTCTTCGCCTCGGCCACGTCCACCTCGTTCTGCGTCGCGCACGGGAGCGCCACGTCGCACGGCACATCCCAGATATTGCGGCAGCCCTCGTGATACGTCGCGCCCGGTACCTCGTCGGCATAGACCTTGATGCGCGCGCGGCGGTTCTGCTTGATGTCCTTGATGAGATCGAGCTTGATGCCGTCGGGATCGTGGACATAGCCGTTGGAGTCGGACATGCACACGACCTTACCGCCGAGCTGCATGGCCTTTTCCGCTGCGTAGGTCGCCACGTTGCCGCTGCCGGAGACGATGACGGTCTTTCCCTCAAAGGAGGTGTTGAGCTGGTGGTGGAGCACCTCGTCGGTGAAGTAGCAGATGCCGTAGCCGGTGGCCTCGGTGCGCACGAGCGAGCCGCCGTAGGAGAGATGCTTGCCGGTGAGCGTCGCGGCATCGAACTGGTTGGTGATGCGCTTCATCTGGCCGAACATATAGCCGATCTCGCGGCTGCCGACGCCGATATCCCCAGCGGGGCCGTCGGTAAACTGGCCGATGTGACGGTAAAGCTCGGTGATGAACGCTTGGCAGAAGCGCATGATCTCGTTCTCGCTCTTGCCGTGGGGGTCGAAGTCTGAGCCGCCCTTGCCGCCGCCGATGGGCAGCGTCGTGAGGCCGTTCTTGAGATTCATCTCAAAGCCGAGGAACTTCATGACCGAGAGGTTGACCGACGGATGGAAGCGCAGTCCGCCCTTGTAGGGGCCGATGGCGGAGTTGTACTGCACGCGGTAGCCGCGGTTGACCTGCACCTTTCCGGCATCGTCCACCCATGTGACGCGGAACGTGATGATCCGGTCGGGCTCGACGAAGCGCTCAAGAATGGCGTTCCGCTCCCACTCGGGGTGCTTATCCACGATGCCCTCAAGGCTCTCGAGAAATTCCCGGATGCACTGGTGGAACTCCGGGGCGTTGGGGTCGCGCGCGAGCACCTGATCGTATACCCGCTGGAGGTAGGCGTTTTTCAGCATGGATATGTTCTTCCTTTCGGTTTTTATTACTTGCGGCAGAATGCAACGAGCTGCTCGGCGGAGGTAACGCCGTTCGCCTCATATTCCTCGTTGAGCCACGCGGCCTCGGCCGCGAGGAAGGCATGCGCCGGGTTGCTCTCATACTTCTTGAGATTTTCCGGCACGGCGGCGATGCGCTCGCGCAGCTTGGCGACGACCTTGGGATCGTCGATGAGATCGCAGAGCGTCTTCTCCACGGTCAGCCCCGCGTTGCGCGCGAGCCAGAGGATCTCGCTCTTCGAGTACGTCGGGTGATGGTAAATGCCGTCGATGGTGTGCATCGTGCAGTCGATATCGTGGAGGATCCAGTGCGTGAGGCTCGCCTTGGGCTGGCCGTCGTTGTACATCTCGCTGAGGATAATGAGTCCGCCGGGCTTCACGACGCGCTTCATCTCCGCGAGCAGCGCCGCGAGATCGGGGATGTGATGCAGGGAGTTGCCGATGCCGACGACGTCGAAGGTATTATCCTCGAAATCCATATGGCACGCATCGCCGATAACAAAGTTCACCGGCATACCGGCGCACTTCTCTCTTCCCTTTTCAAACATCTTGTCGGAGCGGTCGAGCGCAACGATCTCCTTGCAGCTGCCGAACCCGGCGTACATTTCCTTGGCGAACGCGCCGTCGCGCGTGGCGATGTCGAGCGCCTTCTCAATATGGAGCGTAGAAAGCTCCTGCCGCAGTTTATCCATGAGGGGTCCCTCCTGTTACTTTTACTTGATATTTATTTAAATGTGTATGCTCCGGTTCCCGCAAAGGGTCCGATACATTTCATTATACCGATGCTTCTCATTTTTTGCAAGTACGAACTTATAAAATTGCGTTTTTCAGCCGTCCACAGCCCCCGTCCTGCGTCCTGCACCAAATGTGTGCATCATTTCCCGCAATTTTATAAATACATCCGATTTTCTTATTTATTTTCAAAAAGAGCTTGCTTTTTTCGGATGGGTATGCTATATTATTTTTCATAGAGAATAATTCTCCTTTAAAGATAACTTCATTGCTGCTTTTCTCCTTCTCTTCAGGCAGACCGGAGCAGGCCGGAATCCCCCTTCCGCCCCGCTCCGGTCTGCTTTTCGCTTTTTTCCGCATTGTCGCCCGCCAAGGACAAAAGGGCAAAAAGCACCGAAAAGACTTACCTGTCCGACGTGTGTGCTCTTGTTAATCGACGCTAGCGTCGATTGACAAGGGCACACGCGGTTCTGCCGGGCGGAAATGCCCTCATACTGCGTCAAAGCCCTTGAGAATACACAAAGTATTCTCTGCGGCCTTTTCCTTGTCTGCGAGCATTTCTGCTCCGGCAGAACTGCTTCGCATCGGACAGCCTTGGATTTTCGAGGGATTTTTGTTCTTTTGGACGCAGGCGGGCTGTCGCCCGCCAAGGAGAAAAGGGCAAAAAGCACCGAAAGGACTGGCTGTCCGACGTGCGTGCCCTTGTTAATCGACGCGCTTTTATTTAAGAAAACTATATTTCTTTCAGGCGCGAAAGATCTTCTTTTGTGTCGGTGTCGAAGAGCTCTTCCTCCGGCAGCGGAACGGTCAAAACCGCCTCCGGATGGGCGCGGATGACGCGCTTTCCGCCGAGGTCCCCCTCGAGCGCGGCAAGCTCCGGAAAATAGGCTGCCGGGAACAGGCAGGGATTGCCGAGCCGCCCGTCCGGACCTTCCGGCGCGATGATCCTTTCGGGGTGCGCCGCGCCCGCTTCGAGGATCCGGAGCACGCTTTCTTTCCGGAGGAGCGGCTGGTCACAGACGAGAAAAAGCACGGCGCTGCAAGGCTTTGCTGCCTCAAGACCCAGCCGGACGGAGAGGGAAACGCCCTTCTCCGGGGCGCTGTTGCGCACGGCGAGAAAGCCGCGCCGTTCACTCTCGGCGAGAATATCCTCACAGCCGGACACGACCGCGACGTGCGAGAAAAACTCCTTTGGCAGAACGTTCATCGCGCGCTCGAAAAGACGTTCGCCGCCAAATTCCGCGAGCAGCTTTCCGCCACCGAAGCGCGAGCCCGCTCCCGCGGCCAGCAGGACGCACGCGACGGCGCGCATATCCATTTTGTTATCCATTTTCGCCCTCTTTTCCGGCATGATGCCGCTTTATGCGGCATACAAACTGTAGAAGTATTATGCAAAAAAAGACGACAAATTGCAATAGTTGTCAAAATGGTTTTACCGAATGTTTATTCTGCACAAAATCAAGATGCGATTTTCGGCGAATATTAGACCCTTCGCTATAGTTTGGATATGAATACGGCAAATTTCATACAAATAATGTATTTGAAAAAAATAGGGGTTTGCGATAATAATATATACGAGAGATTATCCAACGCATGGGATAGGTATACATTATTAAAAGGAGAGCGTGACATGCTGAAAATCAATCAGGAAAAATGCAAGAAGTGCCAGATTTGCGCGAAAAACTGCCCCATCGGTGCGATTGCCGTTGAACCGGGTGCGGACGGCAAGAAAGTCGTCAGCATCACGAACATGTGCGTTGAGTGCAACGTCTGCCGCCGCGTCTGCCCGTTCGGTGCCATCGACGGCGCCGAGAAGACCGAGGGCATGGTGCAGTGCCATTCCTGCTCCATCCAGTGCAAAGTTCCCGTTGGCTCCACCGGCGCCTGCAAGCGCTACACCAACGAGGGCGGCCGTCTGGTCCGCAACCGCGCGCTCGTCGTAGAGGGCAAGCCCCAGATCGAGATCGATCCGAGAATTGCCAAGCCCGTCATCACCGCTGTCGGCGCGGGCACCAACTACCCCTGCATCCGTCCGGCTCCGCACATCGTCTGCGAGAAGCGCGACGGCGTTGACGTTGTCACTACCGTCACCGAGGCTCCGCTGAGCTACTCCGGCGTTCTCGTCAAGCTTGACACCAACACCTACATCGGCGAAGAGGGCGACACCGTTTACTGCGAAGGCAAGCCCGTCGGTCTTGTACATACCGAGGAGTACGGCTCCAAGATGATCTACGTCGGCGGTGCGAACCGGCTGACCGCGAAGGACGGCGGCTTTGCCACCGCCCGCACCATTGTCGCTCTTGCCAACGGCGAGAAGGTCGAGCTGACCGTCAAGACCGCCGACCACGAGACCGGCAAGCCCAAGATGATCAAGATCGTCTGCCAGCAGGGCGTCGCTCCCATCATCAACGGCACGCAGGAGACCACCATGCGTATCGGCTGCGGCAGCGCCACCATCGGCCTGCTCGCCGACGTCATGAAGGAGTGCGTGGACGAGTGCATCGTCATCGACCACCACGTCACCGGCCTCTTCAGCGAGCATCTCGCCGGCAAGGAAGTCGGCATGACCTGGTCCGGCGTTATCCCCAACGCCACCAAGAGCACCGTCGGCCGTTACTTCGGCGGCCACGGCGACGGCATCGGAGGCACCGTTCTCCAGACGCCGCGCGACGCCATCAAGAGCGTTGACATGAGCATTGCCCACGCCGGCATGACCATCCTTGTCACCAACACCACCGGCGAAGTCGGCGCCCTCTTCGAGGTCCAGGCCGACGGCGACGTGAAGGAGATCCCGATGAGCGAGAAGGCGCAGCGCGTCGTCGATGCCATCAAGAGCAACTGCCAGGGCTCCAACACGAGCGTTATGTACTGCGGCGGCACCGGCGGCTCCGCCCGCGGCGGCGTCTGCCACCACCCGATCGCCATCACCGAGGCCGTGCACGCCGGCAAGGCGCACCTGACCATCGGCGGCGCTCCCGCTTACGTTTACCCCGGCGGCGGCATCAACTTCATCGTTGACACCGCGAAGGTCGTCAACCACGCCTTCACCTGGGTGCCCACCCCGGCGACCGTCGCCCCCGTGGAGTACACCATGACGAAGGAAGACTACGCGATGATCGGCGGCCACATGAACTGCATCAAGAACGTCGAGGACTTCCCCGAGTATCAGAAGCACTGATGGACGAAGCCTTCCGCATCCTGGATGACGGGCGCGTATTCTTCGATTACGGCCCGGCGTCCATGGTGGTGACCGCCCGGCGCGGAGACGAAAACCTCAGTGATCTGGCGGCGTCGGCTTTCCCGTTTCTGCGCGACTCGCTCTCCGAGATCGCCGGGGCGCTGCCCATATTGCGGCAGTACCCGGACGGCATGGATTATTCCGAACTCACCGGGCTGCCCCGCGTCATGGCGGAATCGGTCCTTGCAACCGGCGAGCCTACGCTCACGCCTATGGCGGCCGTTGCCGGAACGGTGGCGGACGCCATGGCGGACTGGCTCTTCGCCCGCGGCGCGGATCTCGTTGCCGTGAATAACGGCGGCGACGTGGCGCTGCGGCTCGGCGAGGGACGCTCCATCCGCATGGGCATATTGCCCGATCTCAACGGCCGCGTTACGGAGATCGTGGAGATCCGCGCGGAGGACGGCATCGGCGGCGTGTGCACGAGCGGTCTCGGCGGGCGGAGCCTCACGCGCGGCATCGCCGGAGGCGTCACGGTCTTTTCCCGGCGGTGCGCTCTCGCGGACGCCTGCGCCACGCACATCGCAAACTGCTCCTACATCGAATCGCCGCGGGTACATACCTGTCTCGCCGGAGAGATCGAGCCGGAGAGCGACATTGCCTCGCTCCGTATCGTCACGGCCGTTGAGCCGCTTCTCCCGGAGGAGAAAAAGCGCGGTCTCATGCAGGTGTACGAGGAGACGGAGCGCCAGTGGAAAAACGGCAATCTCGTCCGCGTATACGCGGATATCCAGGGCGAGCGTCTCACGTTCGAGCGCAGCGCGCAATAACATTCGGCAACAATAACTTGCAAATATTTTAAAGGAGATCTTTTCCAATGAAAGTCGGTTTTATCGGGCTGGGCCGTATGGGCGGCCATATGTGCAGCAACGTTATCAAGGCTGGTTTTGAGACCTACGTGAGCGACCTTGTTCCCGCTCTCGTCGAGCAGAAGGTCGCCGAAGGCGCCATCGGCTGCAAGGACAACCTCGAAGTCGCCGCCAACATGGACATCGGCTTCACCATGCTCCCCAACGGCGCGATCGTCGAGGCCGTTATGTGCGGCCCCAAGGGCGTTCTCGCCCACTGCAAGCCCGGCACCATCATCGTTGACATGTCCTCCGTCGCTCCCGGCACCACCCAGAAGATGGCGAAGATCGCCGCCGAGCACGGCGTGAAGTACATGGACGCTCCGGTTTCCGGCGGCACCATCGGCGCGCAGAAGGGCACGCTGACCATTATGTGCGGCGCGGACGAGGAGACCTTTGAGAAGGCCAAGCCCGTTCTCGAAGCCATCGGCAAGCGCATCATGCGCATCGGCGGCACCGGCATGGGCGACGCGATGAAGATCGTCAACAACATGCTGCTCGGCGCGAACATGGCCTCTCTCGCCGAAGCTCTCGTGCTCGGCGCGAAGCTCGGTCTGGACAACAAGACCATGTACGACGTTATCTCCACCTCCTCCGGCAACAGCTACGTTGTCGATGCGAAGATGAAGAAGTTCATCATGCCCGACAAGTTCGAGCCGGGCTTCGCGATGGACGTGCAGTACAAGGACCTGACCCTCGCGCAGGAAGCCGCCCGCGGCGTCAAGATGCCCATCCCGATGAGCGCCACCTGCACCGCCGTTTACGAGCAGGCCCGCGCCGCCGGCTACGGCATGGAAGATATGTCCGCCGTCATCAAGCTCTGGGAAAAGCTGATGGGTGTTGAAATCCGCGGCGAACTGGAGTAAAATAAAGTATTCTAACCGGGACGGGCGGCACAGCCGCCCGCTCCGGCGGAGAAAAAGCAGCGAAAGCAGCACATTTAGAAGGGGGAAAACCGCGCATGAGACCATTTGATTTCTACGCACCTACCACCGTGGTCGAGGCGCTCACTCTGCTGGATCAGTATAAGGACAGCGTCGCCTGCATCGCCGGCGGCACCGACCTTACGCTGGAGCTCAACGAGTGGAAGGCACAGCCGGCTGTCGTTATCGATCTGAAGAAGCTCAAGGAGCTTGATTACATCAAGGTCGAGAACGGCATCGTCCGGATCGGTGCTCTTACTTCTCATGCAGAGGTAGCGGCCAACGACATTATCCGCGAGAATGTCCACATTCTCTATGACGCCTGCCGTCAGGTGGGCTCGCCCCAGATCCGCAACCTCGCAACGCTCGGCGGCAACATCTGCCAGTCTTCCGTGGCGGGCGACGGTCTGGCCGCGTGCGTCACGCTCAACGCCGACGTTACCATCAAGAGCGTCCGCGGCGAGCGCACGATCAACATCAACGAATTCCTTTCCTCTCCCGACCGCAAGCGCAACATCCTGCAGCCGGACGAACTCATGACCGAGGTCTCGTTCCCGCTGCCCGATACGAAGCACACAGCTACCGTGTTTTATAAGCTGGGCAAGCGCCGCGCGCTCGCCATCAGCGTCATCGGCGGCGGCATGGTTGTGACGGTCGATGATAACGGCGTTTGCACCTACTGCTCCATGCGGGCGGGCGCCATGGCGCGTTATCCGCAGCGCTACAAGAGCTGCGAGGAGTATCTCGTCGGCAAGAAGCTCAGCTGGGAGACCATGCTCGAGTGCCTGCCGATCATGCACGATCAGGTTTACGAAGCGAATAAGTCCCGTCCCTCTGTGTTCTACAAAAAGGAGAGCATCCAGGGTGTGTACAAGCACCTGTTCGCCGATGTGCTCCGCAAACTGAATATCGAGGAGGTGCAGGGATTTTGAAAAAGATCACCATTCATTTCACCGTTAACCACGAGCCGGTGACCGTCGAGGTCGAGCCGAACCACCGCCTGATCGACGTGCTGCGCAACAACCTTGGCCTCACGAGCGTCAAGGAAGGCTGCAGCGAGGGCGAGTGCGGCGCCTGCACCGTCATTTACAACGGCGAGCCCGTGACGAGCTGCTGCATTCTGGCTGGACAGGCCGACGGCGCAGACATCATCACGCTCGAGGGCATCAGCAAGAACGGCCAGCCCGACGTGGTGCAGCAGGCGTTCATGGACGCCGGCGCCGTGCAGTGCGGCTTCTGCATCCCCGGCATGATCCTCACCGCCGAGGCTTTTCTCAAGAAAAACCCCAACCCGACGCGCGATGAGGTCAAGCTCGCCATCAGCGGCAACCTCTGCCGCTGCACCGGCTATGCCAAGATCAATGACGCTGTGCTTCTGGCCGCTGCCAGAATGCGCGGAGAGGAGGCCGAAGCATGAGAGACGTAGCTATCCTCGGCCGTGACCATATCAAGGTCGACTCGCTCGACAAGGTGCTCGGCCGCGCGAAGTTTGCCGCGGACTATTACATGCCCGACATGCTCTACGGCGGCGTGTTCCGCAGCACCGTTCCCCACGCCTACATCAAAAAGCTGAATCTCGAGAAGGCCCGCGCGCTGCCCGGCGTCGCCGCTGTTCTCGACCATACCGCCATCCCCGGCAAGAACCGCTTCGGCATCATCGTCAAAGACGAGCCCTGCCTCGTGGACGACAAGGTGCGCCGCTACGGCGACGCCATCGCCGTTGTCGCGGCGGAGACCCCGGAGATCGTACAGGAAGCCATGCAGCTCATCGAGGTCGAATACGAAGAGCTGCCCGTCATCAACTCCTACGAGAGCGCGATGGCGGAGGGCGCGATCTGCGTCCACGGCACGACGAACGTCCATGCCAAGAAGCACATGGAGTTTGGCAATGTGGACGAAGCCTGGAGCAAGTGCGATGTTATCGTCGAGAACACCTACTCCACCCACGTCCTCTCCCACATGTTCATCGAGCCGGATGCCGGCATCGCCTACTATGACGAGAAGGGCATCATGACGGTCATCGCTTCCACGCAGAACCCCCACTATGACCGCAACGAGGTCGCCGGCATGCTTGGCGTTCCCCAGAACCACGTCCGCTGCATCCAGCCCACCACGGGCGGCGGCTTCGGCGGCAAGCTCGATATCGGCGTGCAGCTGCACTGCGCGCTGCTCGCGCACTACACCAAGCGCCCCGTGAAGATCGTCCGCTCCCGCGTGGAGTCCACGATGATCTCCTCCAAGCGTCACCCGATCACGACCCATGTCAAGACCGGCGCGACGAAGGACGGCAAGCTCGTGGCTGCGCAGTATGAGCTCACGTGCGACGCCGGCGCTTACGGCTCCTACGGCCCCGCCGTTATCGGCCGTTTCCCGGTCCACGCCGTCGGCCCCTACGATTGCCCGAACGTCCGTCTGGACGCGGTATTTGCTTACACCAACAACCCGATGTGCGGCGCGTTCCGCGGATTCGGCGTGCCGCAGGCCGCCGTTGTCCACGAGGGACAGATGGACGCTCTGGCCGCGGCTCTGCATATGAGCCCGCTGGAGATCCGCCGCATCAACGGCCACCACGTCGGCTCGACGATCCCGACCGGCCAGACCCTCACCGAGAGCGTCGGCTATCAGGACACGCTCGCCGAGGCGATCAAGAAGGCCGAGGAAGTCATGCCGGACGCCCTTGAGCGTCTCGACCCGGATTGGAGGCCGCAGATATGAAATTGAGAGGAACAGGCGTCGGCAGCATGTTCTACGGCGTCGGCAACACCGGTCTTCCGAACCCGGCTGCCGCGTTCTGCGAAGTTCTGCCCGACACCAGCGTTAACGTCACCATCGGCGCGGCCGACATCGGCCAGGGCGTCGCGACCGTCGCCGCGGCGATCGCCGCCGAAACGCTCGGTCTTGAGTTTGAAAACATCCACGTGACCTGGGCGGATACCCAGATCGCCCCCGAGGGCGGCGCGACATCCGCCTCCCGCCAGACGTTCATCACCGGCAACGCCGTGAAGAATGCCTGCACCAACGCGATGGGCGAGCTCAAGCGCACCGCTTCCGAGTTTCTGAACGTCCCGCAGGAAGAGCTGATCTTCCGCCACCGCGAGATCTACAGCTCCAAGGATGAGTCCAAGAAGATGACCTATCCCGAGCTCATGGGCGCGATGGGCAAAAATGGCCGTCTGGCCGTCGGCGCGGGCTACTACAACCCGAAGACCACCTATCTGAACCCGGCCGACATGTCCGGCGTTCCGTATGAGGTCTACTCCTACGCCACCTGCATCATCGAGGTCGAGGTCGATACCGACACCGGCGAAGTGCAGCTTCTCAAGTGCGTTTCCGCGCACGACGTCGGCACGCCGGTCGGCGTGAAGATGTGCGAAGGCCAGATCGAGGGCGGCACCGCCATGGGCACCGGCTTCGTCATCAGCGAGAAGATCGAGATCGACCCGAAGACCTGCGCGATCAAGAACCCCTCGCTCAGCAAGTACATCATCGAGTCCAGCATGGATGTTCCCGAGGTGTACCCGATCGTTGTGTGCAGCGACGGCGACGCCGCTCCGTACGGCGCCAAGGGCATCGGCGAGCCGGCGCTCATCCCGAGCATCCCCGCGACGATGGCCGCCATCGGCAACGCGCTCGGCGTCAAGTTCCACCACACCCCCATCCTCGCCGCCGACATTGTGAAGGCATGGAAGGACAAGCAGGCAGCGGAGGCTGCCGCCAACTAAGGTTGAAAGTACACCCTAAGGTACTTTTTTAACAATAACTCATCGGCCGCGTCGTACGCGGCGCGGCCAGCTTACCAAGCAATAAGGAACCGCGCACGTCCCTCTTCGGGCAATTCGCAGCTGCCCGAAACCACACACAAGTAAACGCTCAACGAATGTTGCAATCAACATTAAATTAAGGGAGGCACTTTAATTAATGGCAAACAACAACACCGAGCTTAAGGGATGGGCTAAGTACTGCAAAGAGCAGAACATTGAGTTCTCCACGAAGCGCATTTTCATCGACGGCCTGGGCGGCATGGCTCACGGTCTGTTCGCGTCTCTGCTGATCGGCTGCATCATCAACACGATCGGCATGTACGTTCCCCTGCTGAAGGACATCGTTGTCAACCCCTGGATGTCCGATAAGCTCGCCGGCGAGAACCTTCTCATCGCCAGCAAGACCGCTGCTTACGCCGTGCAGGGCGCCGCTATGGCCGCTGCTATCGCGTACAGCATGAAGGCTCCCCCGTTCGTCATGTACTCCACGCTGGCCGTTGGCTTCGCTGCCAACGCCCTCGGCGCGCAGGGCGGCCCTCTCGCCGTGTTCTTCGTCGTCGTCATTGCCGTGTTCTTCGGCAAGCTGGTCTCGAAGCGTACCCCGATCGACATCATCGTGACCCCGTTCGTTACGATCGTTTTCGGCGTTCTGTTCGCTTTCCTGATCGCTCCCCCGATCGGCAAGGGCGCCGTCCTTCTCGGCGACCTCGTCATGAAGGCGACCGCTCTCCAGCCCTTCTGGATGGGCATCCTCGTCTCCGCTCTCATGGGCATCATCCTGACCCTCCCCATCTCCTCCGCCGCGATCTGCGCCGGTCTTGGTCTGGTCGGTCTCGCCGGCGGCGCCTGCGTTGCTGGCTGCTCTGCTCACATGGTCGGCTTCGCTGTTGCGTCCTACCGTGAGAACGGCGTGCAGGGTCTCCTTTCTCAGGGCCTCGGCACCTCCATGCTCCAGGTTCCCAACCTGGTCAAGAAACCCATCCTCTGGCTGCCCCCCGTGGTCGCTTCCATCGTGAACGGCCCGCTCGCCACCTGCCTGTTCAAGCTCCAGATGAACGGCGCTGCCATCAACTCCGGCATGGGCACCTCCGGCCTCTGCGGCCAGATCGGCCTCATCACCGGTTGGGCGGCCCCCATGTGCGAAGAGAACGCTGCTCTCGGCGTTGACTTCGCCGCCGCTACGGCCAGCCCGGCTCTGAACTGGATCGGCCTCGTCGTCTGCTCCTTCGTGATCCCCGCTCTTGTCAGCTGGCTCGTCAGCGAGCTCATGCGCAAGAAGGGCCTCATCAAGGAAGGCGACTACGCTCTCGATCTGTAATCCTAACAGGCACAAAACTCTACTTACTCCCGGGGCAAGCTGCAGCTCCGAGGTAAGCACAGCTCGTGCGCGGATTTTTTAGAAAAGGCGTTGAGTTATTCAATATTCGCCGGTTCCCGGCGCTTTATGCGCCGGGGATTGAGCGGAGAATCTTAGGGAATCAAAAGTCGGCTCCCCAGCCACAGTTTGACCGGGGAACCAGGGGTTTTCTGCACGGTAAGGGCGTCCGCCCTTCCGGGCACACCCCTGCCGCGACAGAAAAACCCTTTGGACAGGGCTGCTGCCATATCCCGGATGTGCGGATGGCGGCGGAATGTCCGCGTGTACTCTGGCAAAACGCTCCCGGCGCAGAACTGCGCAACGCCGGGGGAGTTGGGCAAACACACAATTTAATTGCTGCGCGCAGCAGCAGAAGGGAGTTTACCATGGCTACTCTGGTAATTAAGAACATCGGTAAGATCGTTTCCGGTGACATTGACCACCCCGTTCTTGAGGGCAGCGTCATCGTCATCAACGAGAACCTCATCGAGGCGATCGGCGGCGAAGAACTCCTCGCCAACGTCGGCGACGCGACCGTCGTCGATGCCAACGGCACCACCGTCACCCCGGGTCTTTGGGACACGCATGTGCATGTCTCCACGGCGGACGGCTACGGCACCCGTCAGAAGACCTTTGGCTTCATTGAGAGTGCGAAAAACGGCGGCGTGACCACTATGATCTCTGCCGGCGAATGCCATATCCCCGGCCATCCGAAGGGCGACCCCGTCTACACCAAGGCGCAGGCCATTGTCGGCCACAAGTGCTTTGCCAAGGGCGTTTCCGGCGTGAAGGTCGAAGGCGGCGGACTGATCCTCGAGAAGGGTCTGGTCGAGAAGGACTTCGAAGACCTCGCCAAGGAAGGCGTCTGGGTCGTCGGTGAGATCGGCCTCGGCACCGTCAACAACCCCGAGACTGCGGCTCCCATGGTCGAGTGGGCTCACAAGCACGGCTTCAAGGTGCAGATGCACACCGGCGGTACTTCCATCCCCGGCTCCTCCACCGTTACCGCGGACGACGTCATCAAGACGAAGCCCGACGTTGTTTCCCACATCAATGGCGGCCCGACCTCCATTCCTCTGCACGAAGTTGACCGCATCATGGACGAGACCCCGTTCGCGATGGAGATCGTGCAGTGCGGCAACCCGAAGACCGCTCAGTACGTCCTCAACCGCGCTGCCGAAAAGGGCCAGCTCGGCCGCGTGATCTTCGGCAACGACGCTCCGTCCGGCACGGGCATCATTCCTCTGGGCATCATGCGCAACATCAGCTTCGCCGCTTCCATGACCGACATCGCCCCCGAAGTCTGCGTCGCCATGGCGACCGGCAACCCGGCGAAGGTCTACACGAAGCTCAACCGCGGCGTCATCGCCCCGGGTAAGGAAGCCGACCTGCTGATCATGGATACCCCGATGGGTTCCGTCGGCAAGGACGCCATGGAAGCTTTCGCCGCCGGCGATATTCCGGGCCTGTCCTATGTCATCATTGACGGCAAGATCAACGTCAAGAAGTCCAGCAACACTCCTCCTGCGTCGAGAAAGCCCTGCTGAGCCTTGCTCGCACAGAAGCCCAACTCATTTAGCTATTAATTTTTAATAGGAGGATATACCAATGAAAGAGCCTAAGATTCGCAAGATCGTTACCAACCTCGAAGAAGTGTTCTACGAGGGCGGCGCTGAGAAGCCCGTGGAGACCAACTCCGGCCGCAAGTCCATCAAGACGGTGTCCGTGGCTGCCGTTATCAAGAATCCGTACGCCGGCCAGTGGGTCGAAGACCTGTCTGAGCTGACCGAGTACGGCGAGTACCTGGGCGATCTGCTCACCAAGAAGGGTGCCGAGCTCCTCGGCGCCGAGAACGTTGAAACCTACGGCAAGGGCTGCATCGTCGGTCTCGACGGCGAGCTGGAGCACTCCTCCGCTATGCTGCACCCGAAGTCCGGCAAGACCATCCGCGCTGCTATCGGCGGCGGCAAGTCCATCATTCCTTCCAACGAGAAGGTCGGCCCTGCCGGCTCCGAGCTGGACATCTCCCTGCACTTCAAAGATGCTGCCTTCGTGCGCACCCACTACGGCTCCTTCGCGGTCCGTATTCCCGATGCCCCGAAGAGCGATGAGATCGTCATGGCGGTCGTTCTGGCTGACGCCGGCCGTCCGCATGCTCTCGTCAACGGCGTTGGCCGTATCGGCGGTCTGCAGAAGTCCGAAGCCAAGTGCGAGGACGGCATGCACTAATTCTTCCCCGCGTTTAACAATAGCCCCCTTGGCAACAAGGGGGCTATTTTCAAGAGCATGACCGCAGAATCATCTGCGGGAGAAAAGGCCTGGAGGACATTGTAAATGAACCTTATTGAAAAGTATCTGGCAAAAGCGGCTGGCAAGGAACATGTCGCCCCCGGCCAGGATCTCACCTGCAAGGTGAGCTTTGTCGCCGCGCACGACGTGACGGCTCCCATCGCCATCCGCATGTTCCGCGAGATCGGCGTGAAGAAGGTCTTCGATCCCAGCCGCGTGGCGCTGATCGTTGACCATGTATACCCCGCCGCCACGGAGAAGGCCCGCGCCAATGTTTGGGCGATGGACGACTTCTCCAAGGAATTCGGCGTTCCCCTGTATCAGCGCGGTGAAGGCGTTATCCACCAGCTGATGTATGAAAAGCATAAGCAGAATCCCGGCGATATCGTTTGTATTGCTGACTCCCACACCGGCACCTGCGGCGGTTACGGTCAGATCGGCATCGGCGTCGGCTCCACGGAGCTGGCCGCGGCCATGGCGACCGGCACGCTCGATCTTGAGGTGCCCCAGGTTGTGCAGATATATCTCACCGGCAAGCGCCCCTCCAACGTTTTCGGCAAGGATCTCATCCTGTATCTCGGCAGCAAGTTCGGCTCCGACTATCTCGTGGATCGCGGCCTCCTTCTCACCGGCCCCGGCATCGACGATCTCTCCATCGCCGAGCGCATGACCGTCTGCAACATGGGTATCGAGATCGGCAGCATGATCACCATCTTCGGCACCGAAGAGAAGGAATCCGACTGCTTCGAGACCTATGAGATCGATCTTTCCACGCTTGAACCGCAGATCTCCTGCCCCTTCAGCCCCGCGAACGTTGTTCCGGTGCGCGAGAAGGCCGGCATCAAGGTCACGCAGGTCGTCGTCGGCAGCTGCACCAACGGCCGTCTGAACGACATGGAGCAGGTCGCCAAGGCATTTAAAGGCAAGAAGGTCAGCCCCGACGTCAACGTGCTCATCGTTCCCGCCTCCCGCGAGATCCTCGGCCAGATGGAAGAGCGCGGCTGGACGAAGATCATCCGCGACGCCGGCGCCACCATTCTCAACCCCGGCTGCGGTTCCTGCTTCGGCGCGCACGAGGGACTTATCACCCCGCGCGACGTGTGCGTTTCCACGACGAACCGCAACTTCCCCGGCCGTATGGGCAGCAAGGTCGGCCAGATCTATCTGGCGAGCCCGGCTACCGCGGCGGCCACCGCCCTCACGGGCGTCATCACCGTTCCGGAGGTGTAAGCACAAATGGAAAAGATCAGAGGTAAAGTTATCATTCTCGGCGACGACGTCGATACCGACCAGATCCTCCCCGGCTACGCGATGAGCGAGCCCTACGAGGAGATCGGCAAGTACGCCATGGCCGGCCTCCCGACGGAGGACTTCAAGCTCAACCGCGAGCCCGGCTGCATTCTCGTAGCCGGACGCAACTTCGGCTGCGGCTCCTCCCGCGAGCAGGCTCCCATCGCCCTCAAGCAGGCGCAGGTCGCCCTCGTCGTGGCGCAGGGCTTCGCCCGTATCTTCCGCCGCAACTGCATCAACATTGGCATGCCGGTGTTCGTTGCCGACGCCGTGAAGAAGCTCCACACCGGCGAGATCATTGAGGTCGATCTCGAAAAAGGCACGATCACCGCGCCCTGCGGCGTCATCGAGGCCAACCCTCTTTCGGAGAACGTGCTCAAAACGCTCGAATACGGCGGACTGATCCCCCGTGTGCGCGCCGAGCTCGGTATCACCGAATAAACCGGTTTGAAAGAATCAAATAAGGAATATACAGAGGAGAAGAGCTATGGCTATGAAAGACCCTCAGGCAAGAACAAAACAAATTATTAAGGACGATATCGAGACCATCCGCGCTTATGCTGATGCGTTCGGCGTTGAGATGCCCGATCTTGACGAGAACGGCGAGGTCGTCGGTCTGCCCGCGCCGTACCCCCGCGAGGTCGCCGGTGTCGTCCGCAGCGGCTACCGCATCTACGAGCTCGGCCAGAAGGCCGTCGAGACCGGCATGCCCTGCCTGAACCCGATCCTCGGCCGCAACAGCGCCGAAGAGACCTGGAAGGAATCCAACGACATTTACAAGTACGCCGAAAAGTTCGGTCAGACCGTGTTCCAGTTCGTCCACTCCGAGGCGACTCGCCACATCGACCCGCTCAAGGGCCGCGAGCTCATCGAGCAGTCCCGCGGTAAGGGCGGCATCACCCCGAAGGGCGAGCGCGAGTTCATCCAGATGGGCGGCGGCGCGAAGCACCCCGTGCGTATCAACGCCACCGGCGACACCGCGCACATCAACATCCTCAACGGCTTTATCGCCGGCTTTGACGGCACCGACATCGGCCCGGTCATCCACGTCCACTTCGGCGGCCGCGGCATCCACGACTTCCGCACGAAGGTCGTCAACGGCTACAAATCCTGCATCGTCTGCGCCGAGAACAAGATCTTCGCGCAGCTCGACACCCACAAGCACATCAACAACATCGGCGGCACCGACGGCATGGCCATCGCGATGTGCCTTCTCTCCGAGGGTATTGCCACCCACGCCGGCCTCCCCTGGGAGCTCTCCGGCATCCAGATGAACGTCGGCGGCAACAACCTGTACCGCGACCTCGCCATCATGCGCGCGTTCCGCCACAACATGCTCTCCAAGAGCCTGATCGTTGTCCCCGAAACGTTCCAGCATCCGCCCGCGAACCTGATCGCGGAGCAGGCGCACTTCGCCCGCATGGCCATCTCCGCCAAGCTCGGCGGCGCCAACTTCTACCGCCCGAAGGCGGCTGAGAGCGTCGGCATCCCGACCGGCGACTCCATGGGCCAGGCCTGCTGGGCTACGCTCGACGTGTTCCAGCACACCTACAACCCCGGCATTGAGTCTCCGAAGATCGACGAATACGAGAACATGATGATGGACGAGGCGTTCGCCGTTCTTGAAGCCGTCCTTAAGCTCCCCGCACACAGCCTGCACCAGGGCTGCCTGACCGAGGAATTCTGGAAGCAGTGGACGGACGAAGAGCTCATCGACCTCATCGTTGACGGCGGCAAGTCCGGCAAGATGGACACCCCGCGCGCCGGCGGCTGGGATCTCAAGCGCTTTGTCAAAACGAACCGCGACCCCGACGGCATCACCCGCTACGTCGAAGGCTACACTCCGCTGGGCGTCGATCCTTCCCGCTGCCCGATCACCAAGGAGCACGTTACCGTGCACATCGAGAAGCCGCCTACACGCAAGGAGAAGATCGTCCTCGCGACCGTCGGCGCCGACGCGCACGTCAACGGCATCAACACCATCCGCGAGGCGTTCCAGGACGCCGGTTATGAGATCATTTTCCTGCGCGGCATGAACCTGCCCGAGACCGTGGCCGAAGTCGCGGCGGAGGCGAAGGCAAACGCCATCGGCGTGAGCAACCTGCTCGGCCTCGGCGTGACGCTGTTCCCGCGTGTCGGCAAGCGTCTCGAAGAGCTCGGAATGCGCGACAAGGTCGTCGTCTGGGCCGGCGGGCGTATCGCCGAGAAGGAAGAAGAGCACGCCTACTACGAGAAGAAGATCGCGGAAGAGGGCACCGGCTTTATGGGCGTTGACGCGTTCTTCGGCCCCGAGTCCACGCCTGAGCAGTGCGTGACCAAGATCACCGAACTCATCGAGGCGAAAGAGAAAGAGCTCGCCGAGAAAGAAGAAAACAAGTAATTTAGGAAGGAAAGAGAACACCATGGACCAGTACAGAATTCCCTGCGTTATCATGCGTGCCGGTACCAGCAAGGGCATTTTCCTCAAGGAAAACGATCTGCCCGCCCCCGGCCCCGAGCGCGACGCCATGATCCTGCAGATCTTCGGTTCCCCCGACAAGCGCCAGATCAACGGTCTGGCCGGTGCCGATCCCCTGACGAGCAAGCTCGCCGTCATCGGCCCGAGCAAGCAGCCCGGCTGCGACGTGGACTACACGTTCGCCCAGGTCTCCATCACCGACGCCGTCGTTGACTGGAACGGCAACTGCGGCAACATCTCCTCCGGCGTTGCTCCGTTTGCGATCGACGAGTCCATCGTGAAGTGCCACGAGGGTCTCAACGAGGTCACCATCTGGCAGGTCAACACCCAGAAGGTCATGAAGTCCTACGTCCTTGTCGAGGACGGCAAGGCGAAGGTCACCGGTGACGTCGCCATCGCGGGCGTGCCCGGCACCGGCGCTCTCATCCAGATGGATATGTCCGGCACCGCCGGCGCCGCTACCGGCAAGCTCCTGCCGACCGGCAACCCCGTGGACGTCATCGAGACGAGCCGCGGCCCCATCGAGGCCTCCATCGTTGACTGCGCCAACCCCGTCATCTTCGTGCGCGCCGAGAGCGTCGGCATGAAGGGCACCGAGGATCAGGTCGAGATCGACGGCAACAAGGAACTGCTCAAGTATCTCGAAGAGATCCGCGGCATCGCGTGCGTCAAGTGCGGCATGGCGAAGGATCTCGCCGACGCCACCAAGAATTCCCCGGCGTTCCCGATGGTCGCTTTCATCACCGAGGCGCAGGATTACTACTATCCCCCCGAGAAGAAGACCATCAAGAAGGAAGAGGTCGATCTTGTCTCCCGCCTGATGTTCATGCAGGTGCTGCATAAGACCTATGCCGGCACCGCCACGGTCTGCACCGGCGTCGCCGCGAAGATCCCCGGCACCATCGTCAACCAGGTCATCGGCAAGGAGAACCCGGAAGAGCTCGTGCGCATCGGCCACCCCGCCGGCGTCATCAACTGCTACTCCGAGGTCACGCCCGATCTGACCGTGAAGAAGGCCGCCATCGAGCGTACCGCCCGCCGTCTTATGGAGGGCTACGCCCTGCTCGAGAAGAGCAAGGACCCCCGCAAGAAGTAAGAGCACCCATGTCCGCCATCCGGGTCTCCCGGATGGCGGTTAAGGAGTCAAAGCGATGAAAGCAAACATTCTTGTTTATGATGTCGGCAGCACCTATACGAAGGGCGCGGCCTTTGCCCTTGCGGACGGGAAACTGACGTTCCTTGCCCGCGGCCAGCACCCGACGACGCTGGAGAACATCAGCGACGGCGCGCGCGGCGCCGAGGCGGAGATCCGCGCCAAGGGCGTGGAATTCGCGCCCGATATGGTTCGGTTCAGCTCGTGCAGCGCCGCGGGCGGACTGCGCATGGTCGCCATGGGGTTCATGCCCCGCGTGACCGCGAAGGCCGCGAAGGAAGTTGCCATGACCGCCGGTGCACGTGTCATGGAGGTCGTCTCCGCGGACGAGCCGCCCGAGTTCCGCGAGGAAGTGCTGCGCGAGATCAAGCCCGACATCATCCTGCTCTCCGGCGGTACGGACGGCGGCGACATGGCCAACGTGCTCGAAAACGCGGACATCATCTGCAAGGTGCACGGCGAAGGCACGGTCATTCTCGGCTGCAACAAGTTCGCCCAGCGCGAGGCGGCGGAGAAATTCCGCGCCGCGGGCATTGACTGCATCCGCGTGCCGAATATCCTGCCGACGATCCACGAGCTGAACGTGAAGCCCGCGCGCATCGCCATCCACGAGCAGTTCATCAACCAGATCACCCACGCGAAGGGTTTGCAGGAGTTCCGCGATTCGCTCGCGGATCAGACCGTCATCCCGACGCCGGGCGCCGTGCTCCTTGCGAGCGAGCTGCTTGCCAAGGGCAGCTACGAGCAGGAGGGCGTCGGCGGCGTGATCCTCGTGGATATCGGCGGCGCTACGACCGACATCCATTCCGCTCTGCCCGAGCTCATCGACATGAACATCGAAGAGCGCGGACTTGTTGTGAGCAACGAAAAGCAGTTTTCCTACCGCACCGTCGAGGGCAATCTCGGTCTGCGCGTGAGCGCGACCGGCATTCCCGAGGCCGTGGGCGACAAGGCCGTTCTCCGCGCCATGGACCACGATTACGGTCTGACGCCGGAGGATGTGGAAAACTATGTCGATCTGCTCGAAGCGCACAACGATCATATTCCCGCCGACGAGAAGGAGGCCTGTCTCGACCGCGCGCTTGCCGCGTGCGCCGCGGACGTCGCCATCCGCCGTCACGCCGGATATTATGCGAAGGAAGCCGATCCCGTCATGGGCATCATGGCCGGCGCTCCGATGGGGCGTGATCTTCGCAACGTACGCCAGGTGCTGTGCGTGGGCGGTATTTTCCTCCACTGCCACGGCGAGGAGCGCGAGAACATCGTGCGCCGCACGTTCGATAACCCCGGCATCTCCCTGCTGCCGCTCAACGACCCGGACATCTGGTTCGACGAGGACTACATCCTCTACGCCATGGGCGTTCTGGCGCAGCACTTCCCCGAAGAAGTTCTTTCGTACATGAAAGAGCATGTGATAAAGAAATAAACCACTCAAATACTTATACTTATTAAGGAGACTGATTCCCATGACCAACGGACAGAAAATGCGCAAGCTCTTTGAAGAGAAAAAGCTCGTCGTTGCCCCCGGCTGCCACGACGCTCTCACCGCGAAGATCATTTCTTACCTCGGCTTCGACGCCGTGTACATGACCGGCTACGGCCAGAGCGCCTCCCACCTCGGCCAGCCCGACGTCGGCCTGATGACCATGAGCGAAATGGTCATGCGCGCTTCCAACACCGTGGAAGCTGCCGGCAACGCCCTCGTCGTCGCCGACGCCGACACCGGCTTCGGCAACGCTGTCAACGTGCAGCGCACCATCCGCGAGTATGAGAAGGCCGGCGTCGCCGTCATTCAGCTCGAGGACCAGGTCATGCCCAAAAAGTGCGGCCACATGACCGGCCGTCAGGTCGTTCCCATGGAAGAGATGGTCGGCAAGGTCAAGGCCGCCGTTGATGCCCGCCAGGGCGACATGATGATCATGGCCCGTACCGACGCCCGTACCGTTTACGGCATCGAAGAGGCCATCAAGCGCGGCCTTGCTTACAAGGAAGCCGGCGCGGACATCATCTTCATCGAGTCCCCCGAGTCCAAGGAAGAGATGATGCTCATCAACAAGGAGATCCCCGGTCTGACGCTCGCCAACATGGTCGAGGGCGGCCGCACCCCGATCTTCAAGAACGACGAGCTCGAGAGCTTCGGCTACAACCTCGTTATCTACCCCACCGCCTCCACCTACGTCACCACCAAGGCCATGATCGACCTGTGGGAAGGCCTGAAGCGCGACGGCACCACCATCACCCAGCTTGACAAGATGGTTCCGTTTGCCCAGTTCAACGAGCTGATGGGTCTGCAGAAGATCCGCGACATCGAGCACACCTACGCCTCCTCCACCGGCCGCTGAGCGCAGACGGGAGAGAAAAAGATGGCAGATCTGAAAAGCGTAGTTGCGGAAAAGATTCCGCTGACAATGGGCGAGACGATCGCCCTCGCAAAAGAATACGGCGTGCGCGTGGTGGACGTTGTCCTCACGGAGAGCGAGCTGCGCACCGGTCTTGACCGCGAAGGCGTGCTCAAGGCCGTCATGGAAGAGTATGCGCACAACCTCAAGGCTGTGGAGATCGGCGTTTCCGGCGGAAACAGCTTCCTGCTCGGCACCGTTCCCACCCAGCTCAAGGAAATGGGCCCCGGCACCATCTTTGCGGATGTGCTGCTTGACAAGGCGCTCATGTACACCGTGGCCGCCGAAGTCGGCAACCACTGCATCGGCGTGCGTCCGTGCGCCGGCACGGGCGACCCCTGCCCCTACACCGGCTTCCTGCGCGCGCTGATGGATGTCGGCACCGACGAGACCACTCTCGCCGAGGTCGCCTGCCTCATGCTCAAGGTCGGCAGCCTGTTCCGCGTGGCGAAGGTCACCACCGGCTGCAATCTGGAAGGCTACGGCGCGGGCTCTGCCGCCATCGCCGCCGCGACCGTTCATCTGAAGAACGGCACGCCCGAGCAGATGGAAAAGGCCATGGTCCTCGCCATGTCCCCGACGATCGGCGTTCCCTGCACGCCGCGCGTGCTCGTTCCGGCGCTCTGCACCGCCCATGTCGGCGGCGCGATCCTCGGCGGCATGTACGCCGGCCGTCTCTGCACGACCGTGGAGATGACCGTCAACGTCCCGTTCGACGTTATGTTCGCTATGGCGTCCCTCGTTCACAAGGAGAGCGCGCACCACATCGTGCCCACCGTCGTGGAGTACATGGAGCCCTTCTTCCAGCGCACCGCTGAGGTCGAATCCCTCGTTTCCGAGGAAGTCCACAAGGCCGACAAGAAGCGTATTGAAGAGACGCTCGAAAAGGCCAAGGAGATCGCCAAGAAGATGGCGGACGGCTCCGCCCCCATCATCAAGACGCTCGGCGACGCCGTTGTCGGCGGTTCCTCTCAGGCTGTCGGCAGCCCGACGAACTGCGGCCGCATCGCCCACGAGCTTCTCAATGAGGGCGAGAAGGTCACCGAGATCACCATCGAACTGTATCCGGAGCTCTTCGCCCGCCGCACGATCAACGTGCCCGGCGTGCTCATGGGCGCGGTGTACGGCTGCTCCACCTCCGACTATAAGACCTATGAGGTCGCCGTGGAGCGCGTCAAGGCCGACGGCGTCAAGGTGAACATCGTCCGCGGTGAAGAGTACCAGATCCAGAAGGTCACTCTCGTCACCGATAAGGGCAACAGCGTTATGGTCGATACGCTCAACCGCGGCGGCGGCCGTCTCGTGCTGCGCAACGCCACGCCCTCTCTCGAGAAGGCGCAGGAAGCCGCGAAGAAGCTCGGCATCGTTGTTGTCGAGTAATTCTCCCCGATAATTTCATATCCGCAAAGCTGCCGGGATCGTTACGGTCCCGGCAGTTTTTTCATGCTTGTGAATATCACGGAACGTGTGCGAAATTCGAGGCCGAAATGTTATTCGAATGATTTTGAAATCCGGAAACGCCTGCGGCATCAATGGCTATATGATTCGTGAAATCCGACGGAAAGATTGCCGCTCACGAACCGTACTTTTCTGCTACCATATGAACATAGAACACGAAATGTGCTTTAAATTCATGCGAAGGAGAAGCGGATATGAGCCGACGAACTGAGCCGATGGAAACCTACCCGTCGAACACGAAGATCAACCCGATACCGCCGCTGCGTCCCACGCAGGGACGCGGTGCGGCAAACCCGACCGCGAGCGTCCCGCAGGGACAAACCGGACGCACCGTGGCACAGCGCAACACAGGCGTACCTCAGCGAGGACAAAACGCCAGACAGAGCTACAAGCCGCCGACGCGGGGACGCCCGGTACAAAATACCGGATCGCAGCCGTGGCTGCGAAATTATGGAAGGAGGGGGCAAAGCTCCGGTGCATCCGGAGGAACGGGAAGCCGCGGAACGACCGGGACAACGGGGGGAAATCCATTCCGGAATGCGAATACCGGCGCCGCCAATCTCACGGATATGAATGAGATCATGGGCGTCAGCTCGTATACTGGCGACCCCGAAGATGTTGCACAGGACTTTCTGCGGCAGAACGGTGTGAGCAGTCCCGAGGAGTATCAGAAAAAGTTCTTTGCCGAGCAGGCGGAAAAGCGGCAGCAGAGAGAGGCGCGCCGAAGAGCGCAGGAGGAGCGGGCGCGGCAGTACCGCGAGCTGTACGGCGATGAGGAAGCGGCAGCGGAATACATGGGTCTGCGCGGCGGATATACCGGCGAAGTCGATGATCTTGTACAGGCAGAGTGGGAAAGAAACGGCGTGAGCGACGCCGCGGGATACCGAAAGGTCGCGGAATACCAGTGGAGAAATATGGCCGGAGGAACTGTGGACACACTGCGAAACTCGGCTAACGACCTTTCCTACCGTTTGCAGGAAGGCCGCGCCGAGCAGCTGGCGGAGAATGACGCGGTAAGAGATGCCGCCAACGGCAAAGGCAATTACGAAGACCTGTACCGGTATTATCTTGCAAAGTATCAGGAGGAAACGAAGGACTTCGAGCCGGTGAAGGCCGTGGACTGGGGCGAGGCATATAACGCCGAGACCGCACGCATGGCGGACGAGGAAGGCTTCAACGACTATGTGCGCAGAGACGGGCAGCTCTACCGTGCCGTCGGGGCCATGGTCCCGGCGCTCACGGTGTCCGCGGGGGCCAATATTGCCGGAGCGGCTTTTGCGGCTGGTGGCGCTTACGGATCGGCGCGCGCGGCGGCAGAAGTGGGAAAGGCACTTTCCGCCTCATTGACGTTTTCCTCCGCCTCCGGCAGCGCATATGAGGAGGCGATCGCCAACGGCATGGACCCGGAGAAAGCCATGCAGCTCGCTACCGCCGCAGGCGCAATAGAGCTCGGCACGGAGGCTCTCAGCTCCGGTTTCGGAAGTTTTGCCGGAAGGAAGCTCGGCATAGGCGGCGCAGCTGACGGATTTCTGGAGGGCATTGTCGGAAAACTGACGGACGACCCGTATGTCCGGGGCGCTCTTGTCAGCGTGAGCGGCATGCTCGGCGAGGGCTTTGAGGAGTTTTTATCCGAATGGGGCGGCTATGCTGCGCAAAAGCTCCTCGGCGGCTACGATACGCGAACAATGGGGGAGGTCTGGAAGGATTCTCTGGAGTCTTTCCGCGACGGCGCCTTCGTCGCCGGACTGCTGAACGCAGCGACGCTCCTGCAGTGCGGCGTTCCGCCGCAGACGGCCATCGAGGTCGGTATCGACGAAGCCATGACACAAGATAACGTGTCACTGCGGGAGGATATAGACGGTCGAAAGACCGCCTCCACGGTCAACGCGACAGAGACTGCCAACCGCATTTCCGAAAGTCTCCGGCAGAAGCTCCCGCAGCGCGATCTGGAGCGGTTTAGCGAGACGTTTGAACAGTCTCCGGCGGGAGAAAAGCTCGCGGAGGCGTTGGCCGGAATGGATGCGGCCGACGCGGCGAGACTGACGGAGGCGGTGACAGACGCCGTCGCCGATGCGGTAAAGCGGGGCGAGAACTACAGCAGCCTGGAAGATTTTCTGACCGACGAGAGCGTCGAGCGCATGATGGAGGCGGTGATCGAGGAGGCGGCGGAAACGCTGGGCCTTGCCGATGCGGACGACAGCGGATCGAAAAAAGAGAAGATCCGCGACTCGCGCGTAGCAGCGCTCAAGGACATGGCAAAAGAGACGCTTGCGGATCGCTTCCGAAAAGACGGCGATCTCCGCGATACCGCCGACCGCGCCCGGCAGAAGCGGCGTGAGGGAATAGCAGGAAAGTCTTACGATTATCTGAATGGGATTCCAGTAGAATACTATGGAAATTCCGTGCTTTTCCCGCCGGAGTATGGTATAGTGTATTCAGATGGGAAACGAAATCCGGTTTTGGTCTCGCCGTACGGTGAAGCGAAATCAATAATTAAACAGTTGGGGCTGCCTAACACACAGGCTCACCACGTGGCGCAGAATGCGATATATGGGGACATTGTTTTAAAATCAGATGGGATAACTATATCTATGGAGGGTAATGTATTCACTGATTCAGAAAGTCTTCACAACGGGATACATACTTTTTCAGAATCAAAATTGGACGCATTTCGTGAGGCCGGGACACTTCCCACAAATGCCGAATACATAGCTATTGCTGCGCAAGGGCTGCAATCTCTCGGGTATAATGAAATTGTTGTAAAATATGTGATGGATTGCGTGATCCAGCAACAATTAACACATGGCCTGCTGCCTAATATGCCTATCCCTAAGATGCCGAGAAAAATCTATTTTGGATCGTCTAGAGCCACGACGAAGGAGGAGTTACACGATGAATCTGTATTATGATAAATTGCAGAAGACCGCGCAGGATCAGCACGACGCAGAGCGGTATGCAGAGAAGCGAAAGATGACGGAAGCAGAAAAGAAGGAAACGATTTTTCGCATGTCAAAGGAGTCTTTAGAGACGGCGAAAAAAATGATTGCGGCGAGCGGGCAGAAACCTACAGAATACAATCCGATAACCAGAGAGTGTATGGCGGCAATGATCTACGGGGCATTTTTTGCTACTTCTGTTGAGGAACTTGGTTATTTTGATTGGATGTGGACAGAATCGACAACAGCAATCAACGTGAACCATCTGTTTGAGGTCGATATCGATAATTGCATTGCCTTGGCCAGATATCTGCATGAAAATGATCACTATACGGACAATCCAAATCTGAATCCGGAAATCTATAAACTAATCCACTACGGAGCAGATGCATATTTCTGTCTTAATCAGCCAGAGCGGTTGGCTAAGGGGATTCAAAGTATGATCAAGCAGTGCAACGAATTATTTGGAACAGGCGAAGAAAACTGAATAAGCACCGCGCCGCCGGGGGAGACCCCGGCGGCGTTTTGCGTATGTGATACCAATATAATTAGTTCGCGGAAGCGCTGGCCGGGATGGATACCGCCGACGCCGCGAGACTGACGGAAGCAGTGACGGACGCCGTCGCCGATGCGGTGAAGCGGGGCGAGAGCTACAGCAGTCTTGAGAATTTTCTGACCGACGAGAGCGTCGAGCGCATGACGGAGGCGGTGATCGAGGAGGCGGCGGAAACGCTTGGCCTTGCCGACGCGGATGACATCGGATCGAAGGAGAAGCGACTCGGCGACTCGCGCGTAGCAGCGCTCAAGGACATGGCGAAGGAATCCCTTACCGAGCAATTCCGCAAAGACGGCGCGCTCCGCGATACCGCCGAGCGCGCCCGGCAGAAGCGGGGGAGCGAGGCATCGGACATTTTTGATGATGCGGGAGGAAGAGATACAGCAGCTCCGTCATCAGAAATAAAAACGCTTTACAAGGAATTCCTTGAGGGCAAATTGGAAAGCAAAGATGACCTGGTGACTTTTCCCCGTGGAAATGATACAATACGGGAAGAAACGGCAAACCGCCCTTATCCGGAACAGCAATTTGGGGAGTTGCCCGCAGATGACCCGGCGACCGGTGGCTTTCGATTCACGGATAATCCCGAGAAACCGTATGAGGTGGCAATGTCCAACCGGGAGCGCCGCCAGATCATGCGAATTGCCCGCGGGCTGGACCGACCGATCTATGCGGAGGATACGCCGGACAATCACTTTGCATCCAATGTGCGAAATACGCTGCCGGAAGAAGGGTTTTACGATGTCGCGCTCCACGGAGCGGAAACAACAGCGGAATTCTTCGGCAAGACCATAGATGCCTATACGCTGGCGCAGATCATACGGGAGCGACCGGACTATAGACCGGGAGAGCCGATCCATCTGCTTTCGTGCAGCACTGGCGCGACGAATACGACCGGAAATTGCTTTGCGCAGATTCTGGCGAATGAGCTGAACACTGTGGTTATTGCACCCAATAAAGTTTTATTTGTTAATCCCGATGGATCCTTTTATATAGGCTCAGAAAAGGAAGGCAAATTGATTCCATTTTATTCAAGGAGGACAGAATGATGCGTGTTGGAATTGACGGAATGTATGTGGCCGGAGATGCAGAAATTACCACAATCACACCGGAGTACCTTTTTTCTCACCAGCGCAGGTATACGCCGGAAGAAAAACAAAAGCTTATTGATTATATGAAGCCCTGCAAACCGTTTGCTTACAGCAGCGGGAATATCGTGGATTGTGTAACCGGAAAGAAAACAAATATCCCGGAAACGTTGATCAAGGACAAAGATGGGGTTTGTTATTGGACAGCCAGTCATCTGTACTACATGGAAAAGTATGACTTTGCGTTGGATGAAGGATTCATCCGCTACGTGATGGAAAAATCGTAAAGCTGCGCCGCCGGAGGGAAACCTCCGGCGGCGTTTTGGCATGTGTGAGGCCATTACAATTAGCTCGCGGAAGCGTTGGCCGGAATGGATGCGGCCGACGCGGCGAGACTGACGGAAGCCGTGACCGGCGCCGTCGCCGATGCGGTGAAGCGGGGCGAGAGCTACAGCAGCCTGGAAGAATATCTGACCGATGAGAGCGTCGAGCGCATGACGGAGGCGGTGATCGAGGAGGCGGCGAAAACCCAGACAGGCCGGAGAAATCCGAAACCTCTGGAAATCCGGACGAAAGCTGGTATACTGGAGACGAAGAGAAAACCGTTCCCCCGCGGGGACCGCTGCCGCCGAACACGACCTATCTGGCGGGCGACCGATTTGGCGGTTCCGGACAGTTGGACAATCTGGTGTCGCAGCACTGGCTCGTGAACTTGAGCTCTTATAAGTTGCTTGAGAACGAATGGTACAGGGCGATACGTGATGGGAAGACGGTGGGCGTAAGTGTCTATGTTGAGTACGCGGGAGACGATTTGCGACCAAGCGCCTTTAGCATAGAGTACACAATCGACGGAGAAGAGCACAGCAAACACATCACAAATGATATTTTAGGAGGACTGGGGTTATGACCTACGGTGAGCTACATAAATACTTGAAGGCATATAACAAAAAAGCTGCGGCGGAGGGGCGGCCGTTTGAGGATCTGTTTTCCGAGTACCAGAGTGAAATGATCCGACAGAGCATTGCCTATGCGGAAAACCGTGCGGAAAAAATATATGTTTATTCTGATTTTGAATGCGGCGCAATTATGGCGAGACCAGCCTTCATCATTGAAGGAAAGTTTTATCCGGACTATGAATGGGATAAGGCCATACGTGAGGGGAAAGAATCATCTTCAATTTCCAGAGAGGAAAAAAGGGATATACGAAGGACGATTCTGTGTTATGCGGTTGCTGTCCGTGAGTTGTGTCTCGAGTACAAGAGGGCAGTGCCGACGGTGATCAAGCTCATTTACGACGCAAAGACCCGCCAAGTGAGAGCGCAGTACAGCTATGAGCGCTTGAAGCCCTTGAATGAATATGCTGACGAAGCCCGCTGCCGCATGTGGTTCGATGAAATACGGGCAAAGAATCTGTAAAACCAAATCACCGCGCTGCGCCGCCGGAGGATTTCCTCCGGCGGCGTTTTTGTGTTTGGCATTATCACGGAACGTGTGCAGCTCGGGCGCGGGAATTGGCAAATGAGCAATTTGCGCCGGAGAAAGACCCTGCTTATTCAATGGATACACGATTCGTGAAAAACGACGAAAAAGCTGCCGTTCACGAACTGTGTTTCCATGCTACCATTAAATCACCGTAAGGGAATACGCGGGCCGGGGCGAACACCGGCGGAAAGGAGTCTGAGATGGACGAAAACGAAAGATCGGAAGAGATCGGGGAGGTCGTGACTCCCGCGGAGGACGGCTCGGCGGAGCAGAGGGACAGCGCTCCCACGCCGCAGAGCCATGAGGACAATCGCCGATTCCAGGCGGCGAGACTGGGGGGCGAACGCGCCGGATACGAGCGGGCGATGCGCGAGCTGGCCGGGCGCGAGAGCGAGCGGCGCTCGCGCGAGGAAGAGCAGATGCGCTTTATCGCCGAGGACGCGCGCGAGTTTGCCCGCCGGTATCCGGAGGCGGATCTCGCGGGGCTGGACGCTTCGGAGAGCTTTCGCCGTTTCTGCGGCAGCCGCTACGGCAGAGAGCCGCTGAGCGAGCTGTACGCGGATTATCTGGAGGTCGCCGGCGGCGCGCTGCGGGCCGCGCAGGCGAGAAGGGAAAGCCGGGCTGCACGGTCTACGGGCAGCGGCGGCAGCGGGGCCTATGAGGCGCTCAACGCCCGGCAGCAGTCGGAGCTGGACGCGTGGAACCGCGCGTTTCCGCAGATGAAAATGTCGGCTCGCGAGTATCTGAGCCGAAACAAATGAACGGGAAAGGAGACAAAACATGAGACCCATCCAGAATGCGGGCGGCGAAGAGACGATCCGTGCGCGCAGCTACCCGGTGGCAAAAGCCACGGCGATCACCGCCGGACAGGTGGTGCAGCTTTCCGGAGGCAAAGTCGTTCCGGCGGCTGCCGCGCAGACCGCTGCCATTCTCGGCATCGCCGGAGAGGACCACAGCGGCACGGAGGACATTCTCAATCCGCGCGCGGACGGGGACGAGATCCTTGTCTGCGACAATCCGGGGCTGATCTTTGAATGTCCCGTGCCGACGATCAAGGCCGCGAGCGGCAGCGCCGCGACGCTCGTTCCGGCAAGCGGGGATATTGCTGCCGGCGCGGCGGACGACGCCTACAACGCCGCGGTGCTCGTACTCAAAAGCAAGACCGCGGGCAGCAGCAACAGCGATAAGCCCGGCACGCGCCGCGCCGTGACGGACTATGCGAAAAGCGGCACGATGCTCACGCTTGAGACCGGCGGCACACCCGCCGCCGGGGACGAGTATGAGTTCTACCCCGCGCTCGGCAGCGCCGTGTGCGCGCTCAACGCCAAGGCTACGGCGCTCGTTGTGAGCGCGACCGGCGCCACGGCGGTGCGCTGCATCGGCCACGATTACGAGCGTCACACGATCCGCTGCATCGCCGCGGCGCATACGCTCGCGGCAAAATCCTGAAAAACGAAAACAGAAAAGGAGAAAATGAATCAATGAGCAGCACTTTCAAAAACTGGACCAGCGACAACTATGCGTTCGTCGGCAAGGCGTTCGACTTTGCTTACGCCGACCGCCTCAACAAGCTCTCGCCCGTCGTGGGCGAGGTGAACGCCAAGAGCATCGACTACGAGCTGACCGGCTCCGGCGGCTACGGCGAAGCGCCCCGCTACGACGGCGAGAATCTCAACGAGGGCAGTCTCAAGCGCGGCTTTAAGACCGTGATCACGCCGGTCGAGTACACGCTCTCCATCCCCGTCGGCTACAAGGAGGCCAAGGTGGACAAGATGGGCGAGACCAAGAAGGTCGGCACGAAGCTCGGCGACAGCATGGCGCTCACCGTGTATCTGCACGTTCTGCGCATGTTCGCCAACGCCTGGAACACCGACGGAAAGCACAACGGCGGCGACGGCGTGAGCTGGGCCAACGCCGCGCACCCTGTCGCCTCGCGCAGCTCCTCGGGCCGAACGTTTGTGGCCGATACCGACGCCGGTACATACTCGAACATCTCCACGGACGCCTTCTCCGTTTCCGCCATCACGGCGGCGCAGGCTCGTGCCAACCGATTTCTCACGCCCGACGGTATGCCGTTCCTGTGCGATTTTGACACGGTGCTCATTGCGCCGGAGCTCGAAGAGAAGGCGAAGAAGATGTTCGGCGAGAACGCCCGTCTGATGCCTGCCGCCGACCCCGAGAGCGCCTACAACGCCGCGAACCCCGTGTACGGCATGCGCTACATCGTCATGGGCGGCGGCGCGGACGGCTTTACGAGCAAGCAGTGGGCGGTGTGCGACCGCCGATTGATGAAGGAGCTTGTGAACATCGTTTATAACACGCGCCCGACGGTGATGCAGTCGCCGCAGGACAACCCGCTGAAGGATCTTTACACCGCGTATGCCGACTTCGGCGTGGGCTGGGGCGACGCGCGGCAGATCATTTTTGGAAATCCTTCCTGATTGCGGGGAACAGACGGGGCAAACCCCTCAGGCAGCGGCTCCGCCGCTGCCAGCCCCGCCCCCCTCTCTGTCGCCTGCGGCGACATCTCTCCCCGCCGGGGAGAG
>ERZ824488.701-NODE-701-length-42443-cov-4.562706_pt1 | contig 42443 bp, 39 predicted proteins | sample MGYA00519936_ERZ824488 | MGnify/ENA primary metagenome ERZ824488 (study PRJEB31778, sample SAMEA3449153) | human gut metagenome | biome: human gut; feature: human-associated habitat; material: faeces | place: United Kingdom | collected 2010/2012 ... | reverse complement strand
TTGGCTCGGCGCTCACCAACTTTGGCGTGGAGCCCTTCCTCAAGGAGTTCCTGCGCCTTGCCCCCACGCCGCGCTCCTACACCGACAAGCTCTCCGGCGAGCCGGTGGAGCCCACGCGCGACGACTTCTCCGGCTTTGTCTTCAAGATCCAGGCCAACATGGACAAGAACCACCGCGACCGCATTGCCTTCGTGCGCATCTGCTCCGGTAAGTTCGAGCGCGGCATGGATGCCTACCATGTGCAGGGCGGCCGCAAGCTCAAGCTCGCTACGGGCACGTCCATGATGGCCGACGACCGAGCCATCGTCGACGAGGCATATGCCGGAGACATCGTGGGCCTCTTTGACCCGGGCATCTTCTCCATCGGAGACACCGTGTGCACGGGCAAGCAGCGCGTGCAGTTCCCGCCGATCCCGACCTTTGCTCCGGAGCACTTTGCCAAGATCTCCCAGGTGGACACCCTCAAGCGCAAGCAGTTTGTGAAGGGCATGGAGGAACTTGCCCAGGAGGGTGCCGTCCAGATCTTCCGCGAGCTCGGCGCTGGCATGGAGAGCGTCATTGTCGGCGTGGTGGGCGTGCTTCAGTTTGAGGTGCTCGAGCAGCGCCTCAAGAGCGAGTACCACGTCGAGGTCTACCGCCAGGCCCTTCCCTACAACACCATCCGTTGGATTGAGGGAGACATGGAGGAGTCTGCCGTTCGCGGCCTCAGTCTGACGCGCGATACCTGCCGCGTCCAGGACATGCGCGGCGGCAAGCTTCTGCTCTTCACGAGCGAGTGGAACCTCAACTGGGCAGTGGAGCATAATCCCGACCTCAAGCTTTCCGAGTTTGGCAACGTGACGTTCTAGCCTTCGCGATGGTCCTCGCGCGCCCGGTTGGGTATAAGGGGCTTCGATTCGTTTGAAACCAAGCAAGGAGGCTTGCATGAAGACCTTGGTCGCGTACTTCTCGCACGCGGGACAGAACTACGTGAACGGCGGCGTCGCCGAGCTTGAGCACGGAAACGCGGAGGTGCTCGCCGGGTTTGCCGCGCAGGCCTGCGGAGGCGACCTGTTCCACATCGAGCGCGTCGAGCCGTACCCGGCGGAGTACAAGGCGTGCGTCAAGGAGTCGATGGCCGAGCTCAAGGTGAAGGCGCGCCCCGAGCTTGCGCGCGACGTCGACGTGTCGGGCTACGACCGCGTGATCGTCGTCTTCCCCAACTGGTGCGGGACGATGCCGATGCCCGTGTACTCCTTCCTTGAGGGCCACGACTTTGCGGGCAAGGAGATTTGGCCGCTGTGCACCCACGAGGGGAGCGGTATGGGCCAGATCGAGCAGCACGTGGCCAAGGCGTGCCCCGGCGCGACCGTGATCGAGGGCCTTGCCATCAAGGGCTCTAACGCAGCCGCGAGCGCCGACGCCGTCACCGCTTGGCTCGCGTAGCGACTGGCTAAAATACACGCTGAGTGCCCCGCACGGGATTTCGGGTTCCGTGCGGGGCACTTCTTGATGGGTTGGGCTTGGCCTAGACCGCGGCCTCCACGGCCTTAGCAAGAAACGCCGTTGCCCCCTCGCCGCAGGGGCTGTCGTAGTAGGCCACGAAGCGCGGATCGGCGAGGTACCCCTGAACAAGCCTCAGGTAGGCGGCGTCCTCGGGCGCGGTGCCCCAGTGAAGGCCGACCCAGCGGCGATGCATGGCCACGAGCTTTGCCGCCTCGGGACCGTGCGGGTCTCCGTCTGCCAGGGCAATCGAGAGCTGGCCCAAGACCGCGCGCTCGAGCTCCTTCAGGTCGTTCCATGAGACCGCATCCATATCCAGGATTCTCTCGTTTGCGGCGTCGACCGCCTCGTTCCCGTAGCGCTCGCGGGCCTCGGCGCCAAAGCGCTCCTCGTTCGTGCGGACGGCACGCCAACGCTCGAGCTGTGGCAGCACCGCGCCCATGAGCGAGACTGCCTCGTCGAGCGTTATCCCCTCGTTCTCGGCGAGCCGCGGCGCGCAGTCCTCGATCATTGCCTCCATCGTGGTGTCGTAGGTGTACTCGCCGTGGTCGTAGCACCACTTGCAGTAATGGTCGTTCTTCTTGCCGTTCGCGTCGGTGCCGAGGTCGTCGGGGGTGAGGTACATGCCGCAGCTCTCGCAGTAGTGCTCGGGCATCTCGAGCAGGCGCGAGAGCGGCTCGCCTGTGACCGCGCCGATGAGCTTCATCATATCGATGCCCGGGGTGACCTCGCCGCGCTCCCAGCGGCTCACGGCCTGGCGCGTGACGTAGAGCTTGGCGGCGAGGCCTTCCTGCGTGAGATTGTGCGCGCGGCGGATGGCGACGAGCTTGTCTGCGAATGCCATGACGACTCCTTCCTGCGGGTTTGTTCGCTGGTGAAAGTATGGCCGCGGGTACGCGGGCTGCCAAGCAATCGTTGGTTGCGCAAAGCAGAAAGCCCCGCCGGAATGAACTGCCTCCCATTTCTTGGACACGAGAAATGCATGAGCTGAAGTCTTCCGTCGTGGTCTGGCTCTCTGCTCAGGTCGTCCAGCGGCATTCGTTCCAGCTTGCCGCGGGTGTCTGCCTCTCTTGATAGCCGTAATTGTTGACCAGGTGAACGATGGACGAGAAGAGCTGCTGGACCTCGTTTGAGTCAATGGACATGGGTGGCCCCGATTCTTGCTTGTTGCCAATGAGATGGTGAAAACAAGGCGGCAACGCGTTTGCCGTAGCGAGGAGCCTGCGCCGTCGGCCTCTGGAATCATCCGACTTGCCTGCAAGCACGTACCATTGGGGGCCGCCGTGCCGCTCATGCTCTTTTGCGTGAGAACGAATCTAGCATAAAAGAGAACGAATGTTCTTGAGAATATTTGTTCGATTTTGGGCTTGCCTTTGCGGTACGTTCCGCTAGGATTGGTCTCCATCGTCGAAAGGAGCCCTCCATGGCAGAGAAGAACCCTCCCCTCATTGGCGTCGTCCCCCTCGTTGACGAGGGCAGAGACAGCTATTGGATGCTGCCGGGATACTTTGAGGGAATCCTGGAGGCGGGCGGAGCGCCCGTCATGCTTCCGCTGACGGATGGCCCTGAGGTGCTTGCGAGACTCGTCTCCAGCTGCGACGGCATTCTCGTGACCGGTGGCCAGGACGTCTCGCCGGAACTCTATGGCGAGCAGGGGGCCGATGCCGTGACCCTCTGTGGCGAGCTGTGCGCAGCCAGGGACAAGATGGAGTCCGCTCTTATCCCCCTGGCGGTAAGAGGGGACGTGCCCGTGCTGGGCATCTGCCGCGGAATTCAGGTCATCAATGCCGTCCTTGGCGGCACGCTGTGGCAGGACCTGCCCAAGCAGAGACCTTCCGAGGTCGAGCACCACGGCCTTCCTCCGTACGAGGAGCCCGTGCACGAGGTGGACGTGCTTTCCTCCACGCCGCTTGCCGAGGCGATCGGTGCCGGATCATACGCCGTCAATAGCTATCACCACCAGGCTTTGAGGGACCTGGCACCAGGTCTTGAGGCAATGGCCGTCGCGCCAGACGGAGTCATCGAGGCCGTCTGGCGACCAGACTCTCGCTTTCTTTGGGCCGTCCAGTGGCACCCCGAGTTCTCCCGTGGCGTCGACGAGAAGAGCCGCAAGGTCTTCTCGGCGTTTGTTGATGCGGCAAGGGAAGCGTCTGATTCGGGAAGAGGCCTGCTCTAGCCCACCTTTGCCCAGTCGATGGGCTTCTGGCCGCAAGACGCCAGGAGCTTGTTTGCCTGGGAGAAGGGTCGGGACCCCATGAACGCCGGCACGCCCTTTGCCGCCCGGTTTGCCGAGAGCGGCGAGGGGTGGGTCGAGGCCAGGCAGTACTTGTGGGTTGTCGCCCCTGCCCCCGTGGCCACCATGGTCTGCTCGACCATCTTGATGGCATGCGCTCCCCAGGCGAGAAACACGACGGGCTGGGGGAGCTCACAGCAGCGCCTGACGACGTAGTCCGTGAGCGTCTGCCAGCCGAGCTTGCTGTGGGAGTTTGCGGCGTGCTCGCGCACCGTGAGGGTGGTGTTGAGCAGAAGGACCCCCTGCCTGGCCCAGTTGCTGAGGTCTCCCGTCGCCGGCGTGTCGCATCCGAGGTCTGCCACAAGCTCCTTGTAGATGTTGCGCAGGCTTGGCGGAAGCCTCTGGTCCCGGTGGACCGAGAAGGAGAGGCCCATCGCCTGTCCCGGGCCGTGGTAGGGGTCCTGCCCAAGGATGACCGCGCGCACGTCCTGGGGCGGGGTCCAGGCCAGCGCGTTCAGGATGTCCTCCTGGGGAGGGTAGATGACCTGCTCGTCGCGCATCTGCTTGACCTTTTGCAGCAGCTCTTGGGTCGTGCGCGTGACGTCCTTAGGGGCATTGCTCAGCCAGGAGTCCACGTTGCTATTCATTTTCATGGGAGGTGGTCCGTTCTCTTCGCAGGCGTTCGGTAAGACGGGGAGCTATCTGGCCTCGAGGCCCATCTGAAGGAGGTAGACCTCCTCGCGAAGCTCCCTTGCGGCATGCGTGCTCAGCTCGCCGGCATCGTGGAGGAGCCTGATTTGCTCGAGCTCCAGCGAGAGCGCAGCGGCCTCGATGTCCCTTGCGTGGGTCTCGGCATCGCGGCGGCGAGCCCTTCTTGCCGTGATGCTGGGGCTGTGCTGCGGTCCGCTCTGACCGGTGGGCTCGAGCCAGACCGAGGCGAGGTGCGCCCTGTGCTCGCCGGCAATGATGCGTGCCGCCTGTCTCTCCTCGTCCGAGAGGCCGGGCTCCATCGCGCGCAGCTCGTCGATGGCGTGACGCTCGGCGGCAACGTGGAGCTGTCCAAGCTCGCGACGCTCCTCCTCGGAGGCGCTTCCCGTGGTGGAGCGGGCGACCCACAGCAGGTGGGCGGCTCTCCTTCCACGGCCGCCTGAAAAGCCGCGGTGGGACTCATAGGTCGAGGCCAGCTGCTCCAAGGCGTTCTCGTAGCGGTCGGCGACGGTGCGGCTCGTCTGGCCCGTCCTCACGCGCTCTTCAACGAAGGCCAGCTGCTTGGCGATGGTCCTGACGCGCAGGAGGCGGAGCGTGTCGGGAGAGGCCTGGCAGTCAAGAACGAGGTCCAGCCGGTTCCGGTACGAGCGGATGGCAAGCCTCATGGCGTGCTGGTTCTTTGGAGTGACGCGCGATTGGAGGTCCTTGATGACACGCCTGAGAATCTTGGCCTTTGCCCTGGCAAGGGACTCGTTGTCTCCGTCCGACTGGGCGGCGGGGGCAAGCAGGGGCACCACGAAGTTGGCCAGAAGGAGCGTGAGGACGATGACGCCTGACGCCATGAAGACAAGCAGGCTACGGGCGGGAAACGCCATGCCCGACGCCTTGACGAAGGGGATGGTGAGCATGATGGAGAGCGTGACGGCTCCCTTTGGCCCGGACAGCGTGGTCACCAGGGCGCTTCTGACGAGGTCCTTGCCAAGGAGGACGGACGAGGGGGCGGCCGCCACCGTCGAGGCGACCTCTCCTCCCAGGGCGGCAAGGCGGCGCACCTTGCGTTTGCGGTGCAGCCACTCGAGGACGATCACCCAGACGAGGCGGATTCCCACTACCAGTGCCGTCACGAGGACGACCAGGCCACATGCCCTGAGCGCCCCCATGCCCGTCGTCGCGCGCCAGTAGGGGCCGAGGGTTGCGGGAAGCTTCATGCCCAGCAGCAGAAAGACGGATCCGTTGATCACAAACGTGAGCAGCTCCCAAACGTTCTCGCTGGCCACGGCGTGGCGGGAGGACTCGGGCGTGAGCCGGCTTGGATAGAAGCGCATGAGCAGGCCCGCCGACACCACGGCGAGCACGCCGCTCGCCCCCAGCTCCTCGGCAATCAGAAAGGTCGCAAACGGCATGCACACCTCAAACAGCACGAACTCCGTCGGGGTCTCAAGGCCCAGCGCCCGAATGCGTCCCAGCACGAACATGACCGCCACGGCGAGCACCAGTCCGACCAGCACGCCGCCAAAGAAGTCGATGAAGAAGGTCGCGGTGGCGTTTGCCAGCGAGAAGGCACCTCCCACGGCGACTGCGATGGCAAACTCAAAGCAGACCACGCCGGAGGCGTCGTTGAAGAGCGCCTCGCCGGAGAGCAGGGACTTCTGCCTCTCGGTCAGCGTGACGTCCGCGCCCATGGCCGCGACGGCAGCCGCGTCGGTTGGGCCCAGCGCCGCCCCCAGGGCAAGTGCCGCGGCAAGCGGGATGGACGGCATGACGGCGTGAAGTGTGAAGCCCACCACCAGCGTGGTCACTACCACGAGGCCCACGGCAAGCGAGGCCACGGGCGCCCAGTTGCGCAACAGCGCCTCCTTGTTGGCATGGCGGGACTCCTCAAAGAGAAGGGGGGCGATGAACAGGACAAGAAAGAGCTCTGGATCCCCAAGCACCTCCGTGGGGTCCTGGGTCACGAGGGTCCCCACCACGGCGCCCAACGCAATCTGCGCCAGCGGCAGCGAGACACGGGGGAGGACCTGGCCAAACACGCTGGACGCCAGCATGCAGCCAAGCAGCAGGAGGATGATCTCAAAGGAAGCCATGCACTTCTCGCCTTGTGAAGTATTGGGTGAGGGGTTGCCTTGGAGCGCGCTCCAAGGGTGATGATACGTGTGAATTATATTGTCGGCGGCCCCACCAAGGGTCCGCAAGAGGGGAGAAGATCATGAGCAAGTCACTCGTCGCGGCGCTTGAGCCATCTGCCCCCGGCGTAACCTTTGCCGCGGGAGACGTCCTGAACGGTGCCTCTGACGCAAAGCTCGAGGCCTTTGTCAAGGCGAACGCGTAGGGCTGTCCAGATGCCCTCCTGTCGCACGGGGTCGTATAAACTTCTGCAGAGACTTTGGTGCACGAGGGAGCGACGGGGGGGACGCACGTGACAGATTCGCTTGGACAGGGGGACGCCACCGTCCGGCTTGTCCGTGACGAGAGGGGCTTGGCCCTGGTGGATGATGGCATGGAGCTGCGCGGGGACTTCTCGCGCATGCTGCCCCGCCTGCGCCAGGGACGCCTGCAGCAGGAGCTTCTGGTCAAGGCGGCACGCATCAAGGGCGCCGAGGCTCCCACGGCGGTTGATTGCACGGCTGGCCTGGGCGAGGACTCCCTGCTTCTTGCGGCGGCGGGCTTTGTCGTCACGCTCTTCGAGCGGGACCAGACCATAGCCGCGCTCCTGGCCGACGCGCTGGAGCGCGCCGCGGCAGACCCGCGCCTGGCCGAGGCGGTCGGCCGGATGACGCTCGTGGCGGGTAACAGCATCGCCGGTCTGGCCGCGCTGCCGGAGCCGCCCGATGTGGTCTACCTTGACCCGATGTTTCCCGCGCGCACCAAGAGCGCCGCGGTCAAGAAGAAGTTCCAGCTTCTTCACCGCCTCGAGCGGCCCTGCGAGGAGGAAGAGGCTCTTGTGGCAGCGGCCCTGGCGGCCCATCCGCGCAAGGTGGTCATCAAACGGCCAGCAAAGGGAGGCCTTCTGGCCGGGATGAAGCCAAGCTACAGCGTGGGCGGCAAGGCCGTGCGCTACGACGTTCTGGTGCCGCCCCGGCCATAGCAAAAGATGTGTGATTGTGCGGCAGCAGGGGCGCCGTTACGCGCTTCTATCCCTCAAGCTGCACAAATGCGCTAATGTAAGCAGGTTGAATGCAGCGTCCCCGAAAGCGGGGCAATAGACGAAAGCAGGAACCACATGGCCCTCACCGGTCGCCAGATCCGCCAGCTCCGCAGCCTGGCCCACCACCTCGAGCCCGTCATCACCGTCGGCAAGCAGGGCGTTGCCCCCGCCGTCGTTGACCAGGCCAACGCCGCCCTCGAGGCCCACGAGCTCATCAAGTGCTCTGCCCTGGAGAACTCTGGTCTCTCCGCCCGTGAGGCCGCAGACCAGCTTGCCGAGCTCACCGGCTCCGAGGTCGTGCAGGTCATCGGCCGCCGTTTCTCTCTCTATCGCGAGACCTCCCGCGAGGGCGTAGAGAAGATTCAGCTGGACTAGCCCAGGGCGCTACGCCTTGTGCGTGAGGTGCCAGCCTCCGCAGTAGGGGCACTGGTAGCAGTGCAGGTCACGGCTGCCGTGTCGCCTGCAGTCGCGGATGGCCGCTTCGGCCTCGGTGCGGCTCGCGTAGCGCTTCTTGCGCTCGCAGGCCTTGTGGCGCAGGTGGGCCTCGTGGTCGGCCGCCATGCGCTCGCGCTGTGCCGCGGCGGAGGCAAAGGCGTCGTCCAGGCTGCGGGATCCCTGGCCCAGTCCGGCCTCAAAGGCCGCCCGCTGCCGCTCCCGCGCCGATTGCTTTCTGCTGCCCATGCACTTCTCCCCACGTCCGAACGTACTCCCATCTGAGGGTATACCAACCGGACCCGCCAGATGCGGCCCCGAGGAGGCGCCGTGAACTACACCATAGTTGCCGTCGGAAAGCTCAAGGAGCGCTTCTGGAAGGACGCCTGCGCGGAGTACGTCAAGCGCCTGGGCGCCTACGGCAAGGTCAAGGTCGTGGAAGTGCCGGACGTGGACCCGGCGCGCGCCGGCGGCGTGGAGGGGTCTCGCGCCAGGGAGGGGCAGGGTATCCTTGCTGCCATCCCGGCACGGTCCCACGTCGTCCTGCTTGCCATAGAGGGCAAGGAGCGCTCGAGCGAGGACTTCTCGCATCGCCTAGATGACCTGGCGCTCGCGGGAAAGAGCGACGTCACCTTTGTCATTGGCGGCTCGGACGGCGTCTGCGACGAGGTGCGCGCCCGCGCGAATGAGACCCTCTCGTTCGGCCCCATCACCCTGCCCCACAACCTGGCCCGCGTGGTCTTGCTGGAGCAGGTCTACCGTGCCTGCAAGATCTCACGCGGCGAGAAGTACCACAAGTAGGCGGGGCGTTTCAGTCCCCGCTCCCAACGCCCCGCAAGTGCAAAAGGCCCCCGCAGCCGTCTGGCTGCGGGGGCCTCGTCATGCCGGGTGATCGGGCGCCTATGCGGTGGGCAGGCGGCGCTGGCTACATGCTCGTGTGGCAGGTACGGGCGATGACGTCAAGCTGCTGCTCGCGGGTGAGGTCGATGAACTTCACGGCGTAGCCGGAGACGCGGATGGTGAAGTTGGCGTACTCGGGCTTCTCGGGGTGCTCCATGGCGTCCTTGAGCTTCTCGACGCCAAAGACGTTGACGTTGAGGTGGTGGGCGCCGTTGGCGAAGTAGCCGTCGAGGACGTTGACGAGGTTGTTGGTGCGCTGCTCGTCATCGTTGCCCAGGGCAGACGGGTTGATGGTCTGCGTGTTGGAGATGCCGTCCAGGGCGTACTCGTAGGGGAGCTTGGCCACGGAGTTGAGGGAGGCCAGAAGTCCGCTCTGCTCGGCGCCGTAGGCGGGGTTGGCGCCGGGGGCAAACGGGGTGAACGCCTTGCGGCCGTCGGGGGTGCCGCCGGTTGCCTTGCCGTAGACCACGTTGGAGGTGATGGTCAGGATGGAGGTGGTGGGCTCGGAATCGCGGTAGGTGTGGTGCTTGGCGATCTTGGCCATGAAGTTCTTCAGCAGCCAGACGGCGATGTCGTCAACGCGGTCGTCGTCGTTGCCGTACTTGGGGAAGTCGCCCTCGACCTCGTAGTCGACGACGATGCCCTGCTCGTCGCGGATGGTCTTCACCTTGGCGTACTTCATGGCGGAGATGGAGTCCACGACGTGGGAGAAGCCGGCGATGCCCGTGGCGAAGGTGCGGCGCACGTTGGTGTCGATGAGGGCCATCTCGGCGGCCTCGTAGTAGTACTTGTCGTGCATGTACTGGATGAGGTTCAGGATGTTGACGTAGAGCTCGGCCAGCCAGTCCATCATCATGTCGAACTTGTGCATGACCTCGTTGTAGTCAAGGTACTCGGAGGTGATGGGGGCGTACTCGGGGCCAACCTGCATGTGGTTGCCCTGCTTGTCCATGAACTTCTCGTCCTTGCCGCCGTTGATGGCGTAGTTCAGGCACTTGGCGAGGTTGGCACGGGCGCCGAAGAACTGCATCTCCTTGCCGGTCTCGGTGGCAGACACGCAGCAGCAGATGCTGTAGTCGTCACCCCAGACGGGACGCATGACGTCGTCGTTCTCGTACTGGATGGAGGAGGTGGTGACGGAGATCTTGGCGGCGTACTTGCGGAAGGCCTCCGGCAGGCGCTTGCTGTAGAGAACGGTCAGGTTGGGCTCGGGGGCCGGACCCATGTTCTCGAGGGTGTGCAGGAAGCGGAAGTCGTTCTTGGTCACGAGGCTGCGGCCGTCCTGGCCCAGACCAGCCACCTCAAGCGTGGCCCACACGGGGTCGCCGGAGAAGAGGGCCTGGTAGGAGGGGATACGGGCGAACTTGACCATGCGCAGCTTGAGCACCAGGTGGTCGATGAGCTCCTGGGCCTCAGCCTCGGTGATCTTACCGGCCTCAAGGTCGCGCTGGATGTAGATGTCCAGGAAGGTGGACACGCGGCCCACGGACATGGCGGCGCCGTTCTGGGTCTTGATGGCGGCCAGGTAGCCAAAGTAGAGCCACTGGACGGCCTCGGCGGCGTTGGTGGCCGGCTTGGAGATGTCGTAGCCGTAGATCTCGGCCATCTTCTTCATGCCCTGCAGGGCGCGGATCTGCTCGGTGATCTCCTCGCGCTGACGGATGACGGCGTCGGTCATGGTGCGGTCACCGCAGTTGGCCAGGTCCTCCTTCTTGCCGGCGATGAGGCGGTCGATGCCGTAGAGGGCAACGCGGCGGTAGTCGCCGACGATGCGGCCGCGGCCGTAGGTGTCGGGCAGGCCGGTGATGACGTGGGAGTGGCGGGCGGCGCGCATCTCGGGGGTGTATGCATCAAAGACGCCCTGGTTGTGCGTCTTGCGGTACTCGTTGAAGATCTGGTTGTACTTGTCGTTCACGTGGAAGCCGTAGTTCTCGGCCGCCTGCTGGGCCATCTTGATGCCGCCGTAGGGCATGAAGGCGCGCTTGAGGGGCTTGTCGGTCTGCAGGCCGACGACCTTCTCGAGGTCCTTGGTGCCCTCGCCGATGTAGCCGGGGCCGTAGGCGGTCAGGCCGCTGACGACCTCGGTCTCGCACTCCAGCACGCCGTTGTGGGCGCGCTCCTCGGCCTGGAGCTCCTGGACCTTGCCCCACAGGGTGTTGGTGGCGTCGGTCGGGCCGGCGAGGAAGGAGTCGTCACCCGTGTACTCGGTGTAGTTGCGCTGGATGAAGTCGCGGACGTTGATGTCGTCCACCCAGTGGCCACCCGTAAAGCCGTTCCACTCTTCGCGAAGCTGCATGTGCCATGCCTCCTTTTTCTGGCGCCCTGCCCTGAGCTGGGGCGGGGCGCGCCAATGACCAAACGTTGAATCAAAAACAAACGGCGAGAAGTTCACGCCGGTAGAGCCGTTGTTGCCGCTGGTGCTGGCTAGGCTTGCTGGAACTCACCCCTTAAGATCTTGGTGGCGTGCTCCACGCGCTCTGGCGCAGGGGGGTCCACATCCTTCAGGGTGTAGGGAATGCCCAGCTCGTCCCATTTGAAGACGCCCAGCGTGTGGTAGGGGAGAACCTCCACGCGCTCGACGGTCTTGAGCTGGGCTATGAACTCTCGGGTGCGGTAGAGGTACTCGTCCACATCCGTGATTTCCGGAACAAGGACGTGACGGATCCACATGGGCTCGCCAACCTCGCTCATGTAGCGAAGGCAGTCCAGGATGTTGGCGTTGTCGCGTCCGGTGAGGTCCTTGTGCTTCTCCGGGTCAATGTGCTTGATGTCTGCGAGGACGAGGTCACACACGTCCATGAGCTGGTTGAACTTGGAGAAGAACGGCTCCTCGCGCGTGAAGGGCGCAAGGGAGCTGTCAAGGCAAGTGTTGATCCCGCGCGCCTTCGCGCGGGTAAAGAGGTCGAGCAAAAAGTCGATCTGAAGGAGGGCCTCTCCGCCAGAAACGGTGATGCCTCCCTCCGGGCCCCAGTAGCTCCGATAGCGCTCGGCCTGGTCAAGCAGGGCGTCGGCGTCCATCATGGTGCCGCCCTCGCCAGCCCAGGTGTCCGGGTTGTGGCAGTAGCGGCAGCGCATGGGACAGCCCTTGAGGAAGATGAGGAAGCGGACCCCGGGCCCGTCAGCCGAGCCGAAGGACTCCGTTGAGTGAACCAGACCCTGCATCCCGCGTTCCTCCCGCGCCTTGCGTTGACGTTACGCTGTGTTAATGAAACACGGGAGGAATCTAATCCGACAGTCGACTGCGTTCCTTGATTGGAATCAAGTAACTCAGAAATCCACGATGTTTTTTCACCGGGGTCAAAGGGGACGGAGAGAAGAGCGCCTACTCGGCGGCAACGGCCTCCAGGCCGGCGCGGTCGACAACCAGCAGGCGCCCACGGCCAGGACGCTCCACCAGGCCCTCGCGGACGAGCTGCGCGATGTTACGGCTCACGGTCTCCGGGCGCAGGCCCACGGAGTTGGCTATGTCCTCGAGCTTGAGGTGGATCTCGGGCCCCACGCAGCGGCCGTCTCGTGCGAGCAGGTACTCCGCCAGGCGGCGCCTTGGGTCGCGGATGCCCAGCATCATGATCTTCTCCTCCGCGTCGTCCAGTTCGGTGCACACCATGCGGATGAGCCCCAGCGCCACGTCGGGGTGGTTGGCGAGAAGCGCCTCAAAGTCCGCGCGGTGGATGCGGCAGAGCTCCACGCGCGTGAGGCAGGCCACCGAGTAGCGGTAGGTATGGTCTGCCGTGAACATGCCGTGCCAGAGGGCCTGTCCGTCGTGCAGCACGTCGAGCACGTACTCCTTGCCGTCGAGACTGGTGCGGAACGTCTTTATGCGGCCGGAGCGCACCACGACGATGGACTCGATGGGGTCCCCCTCGTGCACGATGATGGAGCCTGCCGGATGGGTGGAGTGCCGCGAGCAGGCAAGCAGCTCGCGCTTGGCCGAGGCGGGCAGGTCGGCAAAGAGCCGGATGTTGTCCATGCAGGAGCTGCCCGCGCGACTGAAGGCGCAGTCGTGCCCCGACGGTGCGCACACTCGTGCGTCCTCGCGCCTCGAGATCTCTGCCATGTGCCCTCCTTGCCCGGTGGCCTTTCAGCTTTAGCGAGTGGGCGTAAAAAAGTGCCCCCTCGTCGATTTCACCTCACGCAGAAGTCAAGTGTAAGCGCATCGTTTGCCTCGCGCCAACGCACGCGTCCTTGTGCGCCTTGCCCTCTACGTAGGGACCGGCGTCCAGGAGCTCGGTTTTCGCGCAAAGAGGGGGAGGCCCCCTGCGGGCACCTCCCCCTACAAAAGTGTCTTAGACCTGAGTGACGCCCCGTTGGGCGGTGGCGTGCTACGCGCGCTTCCAGGTGGTCAGGAGCTCGTCGAGCTTGGCGGCCACGGCCTCGCAGTCCATGTGGCGGCCGATGATGCACAGCTTGGTCTCGCGGTCGCCCACCTCGGGGTCCCAGGTGTCCATGATCTCGGGCGTCTCGGCCAGGATCTGGCGCTTCTCCTCCTCGGGGGCGGAGTCGACGAAGAGGCCGTTCTCGGTCAGGCGCATCTGGTGGCCCGCCTGCTCGAAGAGGTAGCACATGTCGGGGTTGAGGTCGCTCCAGAGCACACCCTTGGCGCGCACGACGCAGTCGGGCCAGTGGTTCTCGACAAAGTTCTGGAAGGCGGCCTGGTCAAAGGGCTGGCGGCGGTGGTAGACAAAGGTCTGGATGTCGTACTCCAGCACCTCCGGGTCATCGTGCTCCTCGGGGTGCTCCATGGCCTCGATCCAGGCGGCGGAGTTGTAGGCCTTCATGAAGTCGAAGCGGCCGGTGTCCAAGATCTCTTTGAGGTCGACGTTGCCCTGCTCGGCCTCGACGATGACGGCGTCCTTCTGAAGGCTGCGCACGATGGCCTTGAGCTCGGCGAGCTGCTCGGGCGTCACGGTGTCGGTCTTGTTGAGCACGAGCGTGGAGCAGAACTCGATCTGAGAGATGAGCAGCGCCTCGATGTCGTCCTCGTCGATGTCGTCGGCCAGAAGGTCGCGGCCGCCGTGGAACTCGTCGTACATGCGGGCGCAGTCCACCACGGCCACGATGTTGTCCAGCGCGAGCTTGGGGGCGCCGCCGACCTTCTCCTCGTCGCAGAAGGCCGAGATGGTGTAGGCGATGGGCACGGGCTCGCAGATGCCGGAGGCCTCGATGATGATGTAGTCGAAGTCGCCGGAGTCGGCCAGGCCGGAGAGCTGGTTGGCCAGGTCGTCGGCAAGGGTGCAGCAGATGCAGCCGTTGGTGAGCGGGATGAGGTTGTCGGTGGCAGAAAGGCCGCCATCCTTGATGAGGCTGGCGTCGACGTTGACCTCGCCGATGTCGTTGACGATGACGGCCGCGCGGATGCCGCCGTCGTTGGACAGGATGTGGTTGAGCAGCGTGGTCTTGCCGGCACCGAGGTAGCCGGTGAGCATCACGATCTTGACGGGCTTGTTGGCCATGGGGCCTCCTTTGCTGGAGTTGGTTAACAGCAGAAGGGTACCCCAAATCCGAGGCGCTTCTCGCCAGCCGTTGCCGTTGCCGCGGTTTGCATGTGAACGTGGCCGGTGATGTGGCGCCCACCGATCAGAAACGCATGCAAACCGCGGGGCGCGCGGCGAGAAGGACTAGGCGCGGCGGGCGCGGGAGAGGGCCAGGCCCAGGGCGGCTATGGCCACGGCAAAGAGGGTGGCCACACCGATGTCGGTGCCAACGCGGGCCAGGTCGGAGGCGGTGAGGGCGCTGGCGCCCAGCAGTGTGGTCACGGCGTCCGAGACCCAGTACGTGGGCACGAAGTGGGCCACCGTGCGCACCTCCTCGCTCATGAGGGAGAGCGGCACCCAGGCCCCTCCCAGGAAGGTGAGCACCATGCCGCCGATGTTGCCCGCCGCGTTGAGGCCCTGCTCGCGAAGGCCTAGGCGCGAGAGCATGAACGCCAACGAGAGCGGGGTGAGCGAGATGGCGAGCTGGGCCACCAGCAGCAGGGCGAGGTTGGCCGCGGGCACGTCGGAAAGCTCGTCGGCAAAGACCGCCAGGCCAAGGGCGCTCGTCCAGGCCCAGGCGCCCAGGGCAAGCACCAGGCAGCCGCCCAGAAGCGACGCATCAAGGCGCGCCGGCGAGACGGGCGCGCAGCCCTGGCGGCGCCTGACCTCGCTCTCCGAGAAGACGGAGAGCACCAGACCCACGGTTACCACGACGCTGCTCATGATGGGGTAGGCCGAGAAGTTGAAGTACGTGGTGGCGCCGGCGGTGGTGCGGGCGTCGCCCGCGTCCGCGTTCGTCAGCGTGGCGACGTCGGCCCGCTGGCCCATGGCCTGCGTGGCAAGCTCGCCCACGGCGCACGCGTCCGCGTCCGGTTCGAGGACGGCCGCACTGCCGGCAAGCGACACCCACTGGCTTGCCTCCTGCGCGGCCAGCACGCCGGTCTGGACGTCCGCGCCGTAGGTGGCCTGGACGTTCGGGAGGTCGTCCCCGGTGTGCGCCGCGTCGAGAAGCTCCTGGCCAAAGCCCTGGGGGAGCACGAGCACGCAGTCGACGAGGCTGCGCGCCAGGGCGTCCTGGACCTCCTGCGCGCCGTTTGTCTCCACAAGCTCAAAGCGGCCGCCCGCCCAGGAGGCGAGCGCGCGGGAGAGATCGGACCCGTCCTCGTCCACCACGGCGACGCTTGCGCGGACGGGCTCGTAGGAGCTGGGGGCGGCGGCCGCCTGGTCTGCCACGAGGCGTCCCACGAGCACGCTCATGAGGCTCAGTATGGCGAGGTAGCTGACGAGGTAGACGGGGTGGCGCCACGCAACGCGCAGGGCGCTCCTAAAGGTGCTCATGGCTGCTCCTTACGGTCAGTGCCGCCACGACGCCCATCAGGGCGACCGAGGCCGCCACGCACACAGCGGCGCGCAGGGCAAACGGCGCGAGGGAGTCGTAGTAGTAGAGGGCGTAGAACTGGTCGGTGATGAGGCGCGCGGGGTTCACCCAGACCGAGGGCGGCCAGGCCTGGGCCAGGGAGTCGGAGAGCTGCATGGCCCCCTCGCCATAGAGGCCCGCGAAGAGCGAGGCCAGGCAGGAGAGAGCGGTCACCATGCCGGCGCGGGACTTTGCCCCGCCGCGCAGGGGAGCAGCGCCGATGGCGGCGCCGATGGCCGTGGCCAGTAGCGACGAGGTGGCAAGTCCCAGCAGGCACAGCGCGTCTCGCCCGCCGAAGTCTATGCGGGCCACCAGGCGCATGAAGGCAAAGGCGAGGCCCAGGGCCAGCGTGGAGACGGCCCAGCTGCCCAGCAGCGCCCCCAGGAGCATGTGCATGCGGCCGGTTCCGCTGGCGCAGAGCCTGGCGCCGAGGCCGCCTTCGCCGGGCCGCAGCTGCGTCACGGCAATGGCCGCGCCCTGGGCGGCCATGAGGGCCGCCATGCCCAGGAGGGCGTAGTAGTAGCGCACGGTCTCGTCAGGCGTGCCGTGGGTGAGCCGGACGCGCTCGATGCCGGAGGAGAGACCCAGGGCGCGCGCGAGCGCGGCGGGGTCTGACAGTACGGACGGGTCCTTCTGGGCAATGGCCTTGACCAGGGCCTCGTTTCTTACGTAGGAGCTGGTCACGGCGTCCAGGATGGAGCGGTCCGCCTCAAAGGCGCCGCTGGCGAGGCCGCCGGCGGCGTCCTGCGCCAGCGCGAGCGAGGGCGTGCCCGCGGCATCCACCGCAAGGTAGCCCACGGCCTGGCCCGCCTCTACCATGCCCTGCGCCTCGCCGGCGCTTGCGGCCTCCGTGACGTCCAGAAGCGCCTCGCCGGTCGAGCGGCCCGAGAGGGCGTCGACCACCTGCGAGAACGAGGAACCGTGCCAGTTGGAGTCCGCCACCACGGCCACGGGCACCGGGTCGGGCACACCGTCGGTGGAGAGGCCCGAGAACATGAAGAGGAAGATCGTGCAGAGGATGACCGGGAAGGCAAAGACCCACACAAGCGTGTCCGGTCGCCTGAGCTGCGTGCGCAGCGTGTTGAGAAACGTCGTCAGCATGAGGGCTCCCTACTCCTGGTCGCGCAGCTCGCGGCCGGTGATCTCTAGGAAGACGTCGTTCAGGGTGGGAGGCTCGGACCAGACGCGGCCTACGGCGGCGCCCGCCGAGCGCAGCGCGTCAAGGACGTCCACCAGGTTGTGCGGGCTTGCCTCGCAGGAGCAGACGAGCTGCCCGGTGGCCAGCTCCGCCGTGAGGACGTGCGGCAGCGCGCGGATGTCCTCCAGCGCCGCGGGGGCGAGGTCTCCCACCTCCACAGTGACCTTCTCGCCCATGCTGATCATGCGCTTGAGCTCGTCGACGGTGCCCTGGGCGAGGGCCCGGCCGCCGTCCATGATCATGACGCGGGAGCAGATCTGCTCGACCTCCTCCATGTAATGGCTGGTGTAGACCACCGTGGCGCCCTCGTCGCGCAGGCGGCAGATGCCGTCCAGGATGGCGTTTCTGCTCTGGGGGTCAACGGCCACCGTGGGCTCGTCGAAGAAGATGAGCTCGGGGCGGTGGGCGATGCCACAGGCAATGTTCAAGCGCCGGGCCAGGCCACCGGAGAGCTTCTGCGGGCGGAAGCGGCAGAAGTCCTGCAGGCCCACGAACTCAACGGCCTCGTCCACCAGCTGGCGGCGACGGGCGCGGTCGGGCTCGTAGAGGCTGCAGAAGTAGTTGATGTTCTCGCGGACGGTGAGCTCCTCGAAGACGGCCACCTGCTGGGGAACGACGCCGATGCGGCGCTTGAGGTCGTAGCGGCCGGGGGCCATGTCCTGGCCAAAGAGGCGAACGCTGCCCTTGTCGTAGGGAAGCAGCTGCAGCATGCAGTTGATGGATGTGGTCTTGCCCGAGCCGTTGGGGCCCAGCAGGCCAAAGATCTCTCCCTGGGCGATGCGCAGGTCAAAGTGATCGAGCGCGACCAGCTCCCCGTAGCGCTTGACGAGGTTCTTGACTGAGACGATGTCTGCCATGGTGTCCTCCGGGGGACGGTAGCTTGCGTTGGCACCATCATGGCCGCGACCGGCGGGCCTGCCTAGTGACGTATGTCACGAGTTGCGCCGGGGCGCCGCTAGGTCGTGACATACGTCACTGGCGGCGCGGGGCACGAGCCGTACAATCGGCCCATGAGTAGATTGCTGGACAAGACCATCGTGCTTCTGATCTGCCTCGCGCTGCTGGTGCGAGGCCCGGTCGACGCCGCCCTGGTCTCGGGTCTGTGCGTGGCCGTGACGCTTGCCTGCCTGGGCGAGGTGGTGTCGGAGCGCATACGCCCCTTCCTGGCGTTGGCACTTCTGACCTGCGGCGCGTTTGTCTCTGGGGTAGGGGCGTACCTGCCCCTGGCGGCCTACGATATCACGCGTCCCTGGGAGGGCTCCCGGGGTCGGTGGCGGTGGGCGCCGTCCGTGGCGGCGGGTGCGCTTCTGGTCTGCGTCTGCGTGGCCGGGGACGCCGCCACGGCGCCGCTCCGCCTTCTGTGCTGCGGCGTGGCCTGCCTGCTCTCGGCCCGCGCGACCCAGGCGGAGCGGGCGGCCGCGTCCAACCGCCAGACCAGGGACAATCTGCGGGGCCGCGCGTTGGAGCTTGCCGCCAAGAACCGCGACCTCATGGACCGGCAGGAGTACGAGGTCGAGCTTGCCACCCTTGCCGAGCGGGCGCGCATTGCCCGGGAGATCCACGACAACGTGGGCCACCTCCTCACGCGCGCGACGCTGCAGGTGGAGGCCCTGCGCGTGGTGCACGCCGGCGAGCCGCGCGTCCAGGCCGACTTTGCCGACGTGGGGGCCACGCTGGGCGAGGCTCTGGACACCGTGAGGGCGAGCGTCCACGCGCTGCGGGAGAGCTCCGTCGACCTCAGCGTGCAGATGCGCAAGGTGGTGGCCGACGTGACGGCCGCCGCGCCCCTTGCGGTCGAGCTCGACGTGCGCTGCGACCGCGTGCCGCCAAACGCCTGCTCCTGCCTGCTAGCGGTCACGCGCGAGGCGCTCTCCAACGTGCTGCGGCATGCCGCGGCCGAGCGCGTGGTGCTGAGGTGCGTGGAGCACCCGGGCTTCTTCCAGCTCGAGGTGACCGATGACGGCATGGCGAGAAGCGCGGACGGCACGGCGGCGGACGGCACGGCGGCTTCGACTGGCATGGGCCTGGCCTCCATGCGCGAGCGCGTCGAGGCGCTGGGCGGGACCTTCCGGGCCGGTCCCTGCGCGGACGGTGGCTGGAGGGTCTTTGCTACGGTGCCCAAAGGCGGCGCTGGGAGGGGAGAGGCATGAGAATTGCAATCATCGACGACGACCGTCTGGTCTGTGACTCGCTCGGAATCATCCTGGGCGCACAGGAGGACATCGAGGTCGTCGGGTGTGGCTGCAACGGAGACGACGCGGTGCGGCTGACCCGCGAGGCGGCTCCCGACGTGCTGCTCATGGACATTCAGATGCCCGGGCGAGACGGGCTTTCCGCCGCGCGGGAGATTCTGGGCGAGGGCGGCCGGACGCGCGTGGTCTTTCTCACCACGTTCTCTGACGACGAGTACATCGTGGGCGCGCTTAGACTTGGTGCGAGCGGCTACCTCATCAAGCAGGACGTGGCCGTCATCGCGCCGGCGCTGCGCGAGGTCATGGCCGGCAGGCGCGTGCTCGAGGGCCGCGCCATGGAGGACGTGAACTTCTCCGGCGGGGACGACGTGGCGGCGCGTCCTTCTCGCCCGGCGGCCTTTGCGTGCCTCACCGAGCGCGAGTACGAGGTGGCCGAGCTCATAGCCCAGGGCCTGGACAACAGGGAGATCGCGGCGGCCGCCTACATGGGCGAGGGCACGGTCCGCAACCACATCAGCTCCATCCTGGTCAAGCTCGGCCTGCGCAACCGCACCCAGATCGCCATAGCCTACCTGCGCGGGTAGGGTGGCCTTTCTCGTCGCGTCCCTAGCGGAGAAACGCGCGTCCCCTTTGTCTCACGCACAGATTTGCATTCCACTGGAAGCGGGTTCTGCGCGGGGCGCCCGGGAGGGGCCTTGCCGCTCAAAATGGCGTCCCGCTGGAAGGCTCTTCTCTGCGAAAGGAGACAAGCGAGGGGCGGCGCGCACGAACGCCTTCCAGTGGATGCCATATCTGAGCGGCGATAAGGCCTAGGCGTGGCGGACGGGCCGGCGGGCGCGTCTCTAGCGGAGAAACGCGCGGACGAGTTTTGACTTCCAGCTGGAGTAGGGCTGGTAGCGCAGGGGGACGTCGACGAAGGTGGCCTTCCCGAGGATGCTCTTCTCGTGCGTGAAGGTCTCGAAGCTCTTGCGGCCGTGGTAGCTGCCCATGCCCGAGGCGCCCATGCCGCCAAAGCCCATGTGGCTGGTGGCCAGGTGCATGATGGTGTCGTTGACGCAGCCGCCGCCAAAGGGCACCTCGCGCATCACGCGCCGCTGGGTGGCGCGGTCCTGGCTGAAGAGGTAGAGCGCGAGCGGCGTCGGGCGGCTGCGCACCAGGTCGATGGCCTCGTCAAGGGAGTCGAAGGCTATGACGGGCAGGACGGGGCCAAAGATCTCCTCGCCCATGACGGGGTCTCGCGGCGTGGCCTTGTCCATGATGGTGGGCTCGATCTTGAGGGCCTTCTCGTCCGCGGCCCCGCCGAGTACCACGCGGGCGGGGTCGATGAGCCCGCGCACACGGTCAAAGTGCTTTCGGTTGACCATCTTGCCGTAGGCGGGGTTCTCGAGTGGGCGCTCTCCGTACTGGCGGACGACCTCGGCGGTCAGGAGGTGCAGCAGCTCGTCCTTGACGTGGCGGTCCACCAGCAGGTAGTCCGGGGCCACGCAAGTCTGGCCCACGTTCAACCACTTGCCAAAGGCGATGCGAGCCGCCGCCACGCGCAGGTTTGCCGTGGCGTCCACGATGCAGGGGCTCTTGCCGCCCAGCTCGAGCGTCACCGGCGTGAGGTTGGCAGCTGCGCGCTCCATGACGAGCCTGCCCACGGCCACGCTGCCGGTGAAGAAGACGTAGTCCCAGTGCTGGTCGAGAAGGGCGGCGTTCTCGGCGCGGCCGCCCTCGACCACGCTCACGAGCTCGGGGCGGAAGGCATCCTCGCAGATGTCGCGCAGGACGGCGGAGCTTGCCGGGGAGTAGGCGCTCGGCTTCACCACCACGGTGTTTCCGGCCGCAAGGGCTCCGGCCAGGGGTTCCAGCGTGAGGAGGAAGGGGTAGTTCCAGGGCGCCATGACCAGGGTCACGCCGTAGGGCACGCGGACGGTCCTGCTCGAAGCCACGGCGTTGGCGAGGTCCGTGGCGTGGCGGCGCGGCCGCATCCAGCGCGCCACGTGCGAGAGCTGGTGGCGAATCTCAGACAGCGAGAGGCCGATCTCGCACATGTAGGACTCGTCTCGTGACTTGCCGAGGTCTGCCGCAAGGGCGGCGACGATGTCGTCCTCGTGGGCGCGCACGGCGTCGAGCAGCGCCCGGAGCGCCTGCCGACGTGCCTCCAACGGCAGCGTGGCATTGCTGCGAAAGTGCTCTCTCTGCCGCTCGACGATGCCTGCGACCTGCTCTTCGTTCACGTATCTCTCCTGACCTGACAATGGGGACGCTCTTGTTTACCTGGTAAAGGGGACGCTCTTGGCGACGCCTCCGGGCCGGCGGCCTATGCGCTTCTCGCCGGCTGGGGCTCGCTGGCTGGCCCAGCGACCACATGGTACATGCGCTCAAGCTGGTCTTTGTCCCACAGGGCCGGAACGGGGTAGAGGGGATTGGCCTCGGCGTCGGCGTGAGCGGCCATGAGCGGGATGTCCTCCTCGCGAATGCACCGCAGGTGGCGAGGTATGCCAAGTGCCTCGTTCATGTGCTCGACCCAGGAAATGAAGGCTTCGGCCGCCAATGCGTCTGGCTCGGTCTGGGCGCAGACGCCCGCGGCGCGTGCGAGCTCGGCTAGGCGGGGCGCGGCGGCATCGCCGTAGGCGCGCAGGACGTGCGGCAAGATAACCGCGTTGGCCAGGCCGTGGGGCGTGCCGTACTGACCGCCTAGGCTGTGGGCGATGGCGTGGACGTAGCCCACGTACGATTGCGTGAACGCGACGCCGGCCTTGTAGGCGGCTTCCATCATTGCGGTGCGGGCCCGCTCGTCGCCGCCGTTGCGATAGGCGTCGAGGAGGTTGTCGTGCACGAGGCGCACGGCCTGCGTTGCCATGCGACGGGTGTGGCGCGTGGTGCTGCGGCCTATGTAGGCCTCGACGGCGTGCGTGAGTGCGTCCATTCCAGTCTGGCCCGTGATCGCGGGTGGCAGGCCGCGCGTGAGCCGCCAGTCATGGACGGCGTAGCGCGGGATGAGCGCAAAGTCGTTGATGGGGTACTTGTAGTGGCTCTTCTCGTCGGTGATGACGGCGGCCAGCGTGACCTCCGAGCCCGTGCCAGCGGTGGTGGGGACGGCCACGAGCGGCGGCAGAGCGCGGTGGACGCGCAACAGGCCGCGCATCTTCTGGATGGGCTTTGCGGGCTGGGCAATGCGCGCGCCCACGCCCTTGGCACAGTCCATGGCCGAGCCGCCGCCAAAGCCGATGATGGCTCCGCAGCCGCGCTCGCGGTAGATGGCTGCGGCCTTTTCGACGTTGGCGATGGTGGGGTTTGCCACGGTCCTGTCGTAGACCTCGCAGGCGATTCCCGCCGCGGCGAGCGCGTCCTCGAGGCCGTGCGTGAGGCCGAGCCGTGCCACTCCCGGGTCCGTCACCAACAGCGCCGTCGTGACGCCATGCTTGGCGAGAAGCTCGGGGACCTTCTCGACGGTGTCTGCGACCTGGGGCTCAAAGTAGGGCAGGACGGGTAGGGCGATTCTGAAGGCGGTCTGGTACGCGCGGCACCAGGCGCGGCGGGCGAGCCTCATGGGGATGGTCCTCTCAATTGTTGACTAGGCAACATCTGCGAGCGGCATTCTAGCCAGTTCTCGTTGACGAGTCAACAACACTATTTTGAGGGGAGGGCTAGAGCTGGAAGTGGGTGCTGTCAGACCAGTGGTGGCGCAAGGCGATATCGGCGGTGAGGACGTGGCGGACGACCTCACCACAACGGAGTTCTCCATCGCCATGCTTGCGTGCCGTGGAACTAGCCTGTCCCGACTTTGCGCAAAAATGAACACGTCCCCAATTTGCGAGCGCGACGGGAAGAGGAACGTGAAACAGGCAGTCATCGGCATATACGCGCACGTCGACGCAGGCAAGACCACGCTTGCGGAGGCCATGCTCTACGACGCAGGGCGCATCCGGCGCCTTGGCCGCGTCGACCGTGGGGACTCCCACCTGGACACCGACGCCATGGAGCGCGACCGCGGCATCACCATCTTTGCGGCCCAGGCCGAGCTCGAGCGCGCCGGCGCCCGCCTCACGCTGGTGGACGCGCCGGGCCACGTGGACTTTGGCGCCGAGGCCGAGCGGACCCTCGCGGCCCTTGACTACGCGATCCTCGTGGTTGCCGCAAACGACGGCGTGCAGGGCCACACTCGCACCCTCTGGCGCCTGCTCGAGCGCCATGGCGTCCCAACCTTCGTCTTCGTGAACAAGGTCGACCTTCTCCCCGACGCAGGCAGTGCCGGCGAGAAGGACGTGCTGCTCGCAGGGCTGTGCCGTCGGCTCTCGGAGGGGTGCGTGGACGCCGTCGCGCTCGGGGACCCCGCAGGTCAGGAGGCTGCCGCAACCAGTGACGAGGCAGCGCTCGACGAGTACCTGGAGGCGGGCTGCCTTGCCCCGGCAACCATTCGCCGCCTGGTCTCCGGGCGGCGCGTCTTTCCCTGCTTCTTTGGCTCCGCCCTCAGAAACGAGGGCGTCGCCGAGCTGCTTGACGGCGTTGCGAACCTGGTGGGGGAGTGCTCGTGGCCGTCCGAATTTGCCGCGCGCGTGTATCGCGTGACGCGCTCCGACCGTGGCGAGCGCCTGGCCTGGCTCAAGGTCACGGGCGGCGAGCTGCGCGCAAAGCAGCAGGTGAGCGGCGTCTCTTGCGGCAGTCCCTGGTCCGAGAAGGTCAACGAGGTCCGCATCTACTCCGGTGCGCGCTTCGAGCCGGTGGCCCTTGTCGCCGCGGGCCGCACCTGCGCCGTCACGGGGCTCACGCGCGTGAGGCCCGGAGACGTCCTGGGGGCGGAGCCTGCCGGCGCCCGGCCTACGCTCGCGCCCGTGCTCACCTATGGCGTGCTGCCTGGAGGCGCGGACGTTCATGCCGTCTACCAGGCACTTTGTCAGCTTTCCGAGGAAGACCCCATGCTGGGCGTCTCCTGGGACGAGCGGCTGCAGCAGATCGGCCTCACGCTCATGGGGTCGGTGCAGCTCGAGGTGGTCCGCGAGCTCCTGTGCGAGCGCTATGGGCTTGACGTGGGCTTTGGTCCCGGAAAGATCCTCTACAAGGAGACGATAAGCGCGTCTGTCATGGGAATCGGCCACTTTGAGCCGCTGCGGCACTACGCCGAGGCCCACCTGCGCCTTGATCCGGGCCCGCGCGGCAGCGGCGTGGTCTTTGGCTCCGAGTGCTCCGAGGACGAGCTGGGCCGTAACTGGCAGCGGCTCATTCTGACCAACGTGATGGAGCGCGACCACCTGGGCGTGCTTACGGGCGCACCGCTCACCGACGTACGGATCACGCTGTGCGCCGGGCGGGCCCATCCCAAGCACACCGAGGGAGGGGACTTTCGGCAGGCAACGTATCGGGCCGTGCGGCAGGGACTCATGGAGGCGGGAGCGCGGGGCGAGTGCGTGCTGCTTGAGCCGTGGTATGCCTTCGAGCTGGAGGTTCCCGCGGACAAGGTGGGACGTGCGATGGCGGACCTCACGCGCATGGGCGCGAGCTTCGGTGCGCCGGAGATGGAAGGCGACGAGGCCTGCCTCGCGGGTAAGGTTCCCGCCTCTGAGCTGGGGGAATACGCGCTGGAGGTCATGGCGTACACCGGAGGGGAGGGGCGGCTCTCACTTGAGCTTGCGGGCTACGAGCCATGCCACGACGCCGACCGCGTGGTGGCCGAGGCCGCCTACGACCCCTGCGCCGACCTGGCCAACACCCCCGACTCCGTCTTCTGCTCCCATGGCGCGGGCTACACCGTGAAGTGGGACGAGGTTCCCACGCATGCCCACGTGGAGGACGATCCCACCCGCCTGCGTCCATGGCGAGCCGCCGACGCGACGTTCTTCTCGTCCTAGCCCCGCAAATTGGGGACGTGTTCGAATTTGCGTAAAAACGAACACGTCCCCAATTTGCGAGGGTCACATGCCGGGGAAGCCGGTCTGGCGAAGGGCCTCGTAGAGAACGATGGCCGCGGCGTTGGAGAGGTTGAGGGCGCTGATTCGGTAGTCGTTGGGGTTGACGAAGTTGCCGCAGATGTCCTGCCGGAGGATGGGGTGATCGGCGGGCGCGGTGTCGGGTGCCTCCCAGGCGTCGGCGTCCTTGAGGGCCCGCTCGTCCGTCAGCATGGGAATGCGCTCGCAGCGGTCGGGCGCCTGGGCCAGCAGCTCCTCGGGAATGCCGGTGCTCTCCTTGCCAAAGACGAGGAAGTCGCCGTCGGCGTATGCGGACTCGGCGTAGGTGCGGCGGGCCTTCTTGGTAAGCAGGTGCAGGCGGGCGTCGTCGGATGCAAGCTCGTTGCGGGTCAGGAAGTCATTCCATCCCTGGTAGACCGTGACGTCAAGGCTCCTCCAATAGCCCAGGCCGGCGCGGTGGAGCATGTGGTTGTCGAGGGAGAACCCGAGGGGCGCCACGAGGTGAAGCCTTGTACCCGTGACCACGCAGGTCCGACCGATGTTTCCCGTGTTCGCCGGAATCTCGGGTTCAAAGAGCACGATGTTGAGCATGCGAGGCCTTTCGCGTCTGGGCTTGTGGACCTTTGGGGCGGGTTTTAGTTAGCGTGCAGCGCCTAACGCCTCTAAAGGATGGTAGCGAATGGGATGGGCTGCACAGAAGTCCCCTTCGTGTGAGTGATTTGCCCTCGCTTGTGCAGAAGTGACCTTCGTGCGAGCCCGTTTCTGGCGGACAGCCGCCAGCTCGGCTTGTTCTATGCATTTTAAAGCGGGCGACAGCTTATCTACCTGCTGGCTTCAAAACGGCGTATTCATTCATTAATTGATATCTCTGCAAACTCGCGAAAACGGACTCGCACGAAGGCCACTTTTGCGCAGCACCTCCAGAATTCCTCACACGAAGGTCACTTCTGCGCACCAGGGCCCGCGGGAGCCTTCCGCGGGAGCCCCGCATACCAGCCGGCCTAGTCCAGAATCCACCGGATTCCGCGGGCCATGCGCAGGTCGGGGTCCTGGAAGTGGTTGCCGGGGTTGAGCTCGAAGGTGCACTCGACACCGTGGGAGCAAAGAAGGTCCCGCGTCTGCTCCGTAGCCGTGCGAACGTTGCGCATGAGTCTGTTGGGCGTCTTGTGCTCCTTGCTCCCCAGAGAGAGATATGCGCGCTCGGGCCAGGCGGCGGGCTCCTGACCCCGCGCAAAGCCGAGCCAGCCCTCGTACCATAGGGAACCCGACGCGCTCGCCACGCGTAAGAACGCATCGGTCTGCCACGTGCTCCACAGGGCAAAGAGCCCCGCGAGCGAGTAGCCGGCAATACCTCGCCAAGCAACGCCCAGACCCGCGCCCGCAAGATCGGCCTCGGCGGCGGGAAGCACCTCGTCCAGAAGCTCGGCCAGAAACGCCGGCGCCCCGCCCTCGTAGGCGGCCTCTCGCCTGGTCGCCGGCTCAGCCGCCCAGGGCGTCATGTCGCGCTCCCATGCCACTCCGCCAATGCTGACCAGCGAAAACGCCGGGCACTCCAGCTCCCGGCAGCGCCTCCACACCTCGGAGCCATCGCCGCGAAACACCGGCATGACCACCAGCGGCACCCGCCCGCACGCCCCCTCGGGGGCCCATAGCACGACGTTCCTTGTCCCCAGCCCAATCCTCTTCTCCATGCGCCTCACCTCATGAGCAGCGTCTCTGCCAGCGAGCACCACTTGTCTGCCACGCACACCAGCACGGCCTCGCGGCTCCGGGGAACGCGCGTCGGCGGCAGCGGCCACATGTGGCTTGCGATGACGTTCTCCTCCAGGGGAGAGAGGTCAAAGTCCTCGTGGGCGTTCCTGAGCGCAAAGACCGGGTGCTGCGTGGCGTGTCCCACGTGCCCGGGCTCGTGCCAGTCGTACAGGAAGTAATCGTGGAGAAGTGCGGACCGCACTAGCTCCCGCTCGCTTACGCGCAGCCGCAGCGCCCGCGCCATGGCGAGGCTCGCATGCGCCACGCGCACGCAGTGCTCCCACGTGCTCACCTGCCCGTGCTGTACGCACTCTCGCATGAGCGGCACACGTCCGGCGCTGGCGACCTCGGCCACCAGCCGCGAGAAGCGCTCCTCGTCCGCGGGGCTCACCTGCGCCCCCTTCCTCGCACGATGCCGTTGAGCGCATCGGTCAGGCGACGCGCGGCCGCGCCCATGCGGTCGGTCCGGAAGCGCCTTGCGTTGTGGAGGATGTGCTGCTGGCGCGCGGAGAGGTGCCCGGCGACCTCGCGAAGCCGCTCGGCGTACTCGGCGCCGCCCGCGCGCAGGCGGCCTGCGCGCTCCGAGCCCTCTTCGCGCAGGCGCTCCGCCCCGGAGCGGATCTGCGCCGGGACGGTCTGCACGGCGGCCTGCATGCGCTGGTCAAACTCTGCCTGGACGCCCTCGACCACGGCCAGCACCTCGGTGAGCGTGCAGACCGTGAGCGTGGCGTCCACGGCGAGCACGGCCGTCAGGGCCAGTGCGGCCAGCTCAAACGCCAGCGGCGGCACCGCGGCCACCACCTGCCGCGCCAGCGGCAGAGCCACGTAGACCACGCCCAGGCCGCACAGGCCAAAGAGCGCCGCGGCGGGAACGCAGACGCGTCCCCGCAGGTTGAGCGGCATGTCGGAGTAGTCCCACCAGACGGTGCCAAACAGCTGCTCGAGGACCACGGAGGTCACCCACTCTATGCAGCTCGCGCCCGCGGCGCAGGCCAGGAACACCACCCACCAGGGAAGCCGCGCCGCCGCGGCGTCCGGCCCGCCAAAGACCAGGATGGCCGCCACCGCCCCGGCGCCGTAGATGGGGCAGACCGGCCCGAACAAAAACCCGCGATTGCACCAGCGCTTCTCCACAAGGGAGCAGTACGTGGACTCAAACACCCAGCCCAGGAGGCCAAAGAAGGCAAAGCACACCACAATCTGGCTCGCTATCACGGGGCCTCCCTAGAGACGGTGCGCGCTCGGGCAGATGTCTTCGAGCACGCACCCGTCGCACTTGGGCGCCCGCGCGGTGCAGGTGTCGCGCCCGTGGCGGATCCACTGGTGGTTGACCGGTCCCCACAGCTCGCGCGGCAGGATGGCAAGAAGGTCCTGCTCGGTCTTGAGCGGCTCCCTCTCGTGCGTCTTGGGGCTCAGCCCCAGGCGGTGCGCAATGCGGTTGACGTGCGTGTCCACCGCGATGCCCTCGACGATGCCAAAACTCACGTTGAGCACGATGTTGGCGGTCTTCCTGCCCACGCCGGACAGGCTCGTGAGCTCAGCCATGGTGTGTGGCACCTCGCCGTCGAAGTCGGCCACGATGGCCTGGGCTGCCTCCACGCAGTGGCGCGCCTTGGTCTTGTAGAAGCCCAGACTGCGAATGATCTCCGCTACCTCCTCGGGGGTTGCGGCGGCCATGGCCTCAGGCGTGGGAAAGCGACGGAACAGCTCGGGCGTCACGCGGTTTACCTGGGCGTCCGTCGTCTGCGCAGAGAGAAGCACAGAGATGACCAGCCTGAACGGGTTAGTGTGGTCCAGGAAGCACTCGACGGGGCCGTACTTCTTGTCAAGGCGCCGGCAGACCTCCACGGCCCGCTCGGCCTTTGCCTTCTTTGACTCTCTGGGCATGGGTGCTCCTTCTTCCGTCATCGTTAGCCCATCATAGTGGTCATTCCCTACAAGTGGCCGCAAACCCGTATACTTGAGGGCTGCGCGCCGCCTGGCTTCCATCGCGGCGTCTCACGCATCCGCAAGAAAGGACCGACCATGATCAAGGACCTCGTCAACGACGAAGCCATCCTCTCCCAGCCCTGCGCCGCCGCCACGGCCGAGGACGCGCCCCTGGCCCAGGACCTCCTGGACACCCTGGCCTCCCTCGAGGACGCCGTGTGCCTGGCCGCCAACCAGATCGGCGTGGCCAAGGCCGTCGTCGCCTACGTGGACGACAACGAGCAGCCCCACGTCATGTACAACCCCAAGATCCTCATGGGCCTGGGCCCGCAGCGCCTGACCGAGAGCTGCCTCACCCACGAGGGCGAGTCCAAGGTCACCCGCTTCGTCAAGGTAAAGGTCTCCTACGACGAGCTGGTCGACGGCCAGCTGCGCCATCGCAAGGGCGACTTCGTCGGCTGGATTGCCCAGATGATCCAGCACATGTGCGACCACTGCAACGGCAAGCTGGTCTAGCCCCGCAAATTGGGGGCGTGTTCGTTCTTGCGCAAATCTGGGACAGGTTGGCGCAGCCGGACAGGGTGCGGGGCGCGGCGAGAAGGACGCACTTCTCGCCGCGCTTTTTTGTGTAGGGAGTGCGACGCCGCCGGCAGACGGGTAGATACCCCGTGAGCAAGCAAGAGCAAGCGGCCGGGTGCGCCCGGCGGGGGAGAGGAGTCCACCATGTGCACAGGAGTCAGGTTCAACGGCGCCGAGGGCGGCATGTACTTTGGACGTAACCTCGACTGGAGCTGCGGCTACGGCGAGAAGCCCCGGGTGATGCCCAAGGGCTTTCCCGTGCGCTACCAGTTCATGGACGACGCGCTCGCGGCCCACGCGGCGGTGGGCATGTGCGTTGACTACCAGAACTACCCCATGTTCTTTGACTGTGGAAACGACGCCGGCCTGGCCGTGGCCGGCCTGAACTTCCCCGGCTACGCCGCCTACGCGGACGCGCCGGCTGAGGGTAAGACCAACGTGTGCGCCTACGAGTTCCCGCTGTGGGTGGCCGCCACCTTCGCGAGCGTCGACGAGGCCGAGGCTGCGCTGGCCAACGTGGCCATCGTGGGCGCCTCCGCGGGCGAGGGCCTGGGCGTCTCCTACCTGCACTGGATCATCGGCGACGCCACCCGCAGCATCGTGGTGGAGAGCCGCGCCGACGGCATGCACGTCATGGACGACCCCGTCGACGTGCTGACCAACCAGCCCTCCCTCGAGTGGCACCTCGAGAACCTGCGCAGCTACGTCACCGCCACCAGCGACTTCCCGGCCAACGCCCAGTGGGGCCGTGCCGAGCTTGCCCCCTACGGCGCCGGCGCCGGCATGCGCGGTATCCCGGGAGACTGCTACTCGCCCTCGCGCTTTGTGAAGGCCGCTTACCTCAACGCCAACTATCCCGCCAAGTCGGGCGAGAAGGACAACGTCATCCGCATGTTCCGCACGCTCGAGGGCGTTGCCATGGTGGAGGGCGCGGCCCGCATGGGCAACGGCGACTTCGAGCGCACGCTCTACACCAGCTGCTTCAGCGGCCAAACCGGTCGCTATTACTGGTCCACCTACGACGACCCGGCCATCCGCTACGTCAGCCTCGCCGACGCCGCTGGCGCCCCTGCCGACCTTCTGGTGACCCCCGAGCCCCGTGCCTGACGCTGGGGACGTTGTTAATCGCCAGGTAAAAGGGATACTCCTGCCCGTCGCCCTTCTCGCCGCAGTTTGCATGCGCTTTTGATCGCAGGGCCGGCCTTCGCCGTTCGGGTTCGCATGCAAACGGCGGGCCGGCCGCGGCCATTGTGACCGTCCGGGAACAAAGACGCCGCTCACGACGGGCGCCCCGCTCCTCTCGGCTATGCTGCCCCCAACTCAAATGCAGTCGAGAGGAGCATTCATGCACGCTTCCGATGTCGTTCTTGCCGGCCTGGGCGCGGTTGTCGCGGTCGCCGGCGTCGCTGCCGCCGCCTGCGCGGCCGGCGCTTCTCGCCTGAAGCCCTCCGCGCCGGCGGGCGCCCCCGTGGACGCCGGCGGCTATCGCGCTGACGATGCGGCCGTCGAGCGCTTCCGCGAGCTCATCCGCATTCCCACGGTGTCGCGCGAGGACGCCTCCCTGCGCGACGACGAGCCCTTCCGCCAGTGGGTGCCCACGCTGCGCCGTCTCTACCCGCGCACCTTTGAGGCCTGCGAGCTCACCACCATCGACGACTTTGGCATCCTGCTGCGCTGGCCGGGCGCAGACCCCGCGGCCGACCCCATCGTCATGATGGCCCACCAGGACGTGGTGCCCGTCGAGGGTCAGGACTGGGAGCACGACCCCTTTGGTGCCGAGGTCATCGACGGCCAGATCTGGGGCCGCGGCACGCTGGACACCAAGTGCATCGTCGGCGCGTTCTTCGAGGCGGCCGAGCACCTCATCGGCCAGGGCTACGTCCCGCCGCGCGACGTCTGGTACTTCTCCAGCGACGGCGAGGAGGTGGCCGCGCTCACCTGCGCCCACGCAGTTGACTGGTTCCGAGAGCACGACATCCACCCCTACCTGGTGCTGGACGAGGGCGGCGCCGTGGCGGCCGATGCGCCCCTGGGCGTCGCCGAGCCGGTGGCCATGGTCGGCGTCTCCGAGAAGGGCCACGTGGACCTCACCGTCACGGCCCGCGCCGACGGCGGCCACGCCTCCACGCCCGCGGCCAACGACGCCTGCCGCCTGCTGGCCCGCGCCTGCGAGCGCATCTCCGCCAACCCCGGCAAGCCCGTCCTCACGCCCGCCGTCGAGGCTACCCTTTCCGAGCTGGGCGCCCGCAGCGGTGCGCTCTACAAGGCCGTCTTTGGCAACCTGTGGCTCACGCGCCCGCTCGTGACCAAGATCATGGCCGGCGTGCCCGAGACCGGCGCCATGATCCGCACCACCTACGCGCTCACGCAGATGGAGGGCTCCACCGCCCACAACGTGCTGCCGCCCGTGGCCCGCGCCAACTTCAACGTGCGCGTGGCCCCCTTCGAGACCATCGACGACGCCGTGGCCCGCGCCCGCGTCCTGGCCGCCCAGGAGTGCGAGGCCAGCGGCCTCACGCCCGACCACGTGACCGTCGAGGTCAACGAGGCCATTCCCTACACCGAGCCCGCACCCATCAGCCCGTACGAGAACGACGCAGCCTTTGACTACCTGCACCGCTGCGTGGCAGGCGTCTACCCCGAGGCGGGATTTGCGCCCTACGTGCAGAACTCCTGCACGGACTCCCGCGAGTTCAACGCCATCTGCGAGCGCGTCTACCGCTTCTGCGGCTTTGTCTACTCCGGCGAGGCCCGTACGCTGCTGCACGCGCCCAACGAGCGCATCGGAGTCGACGTCTACAAACGCGGCGTCGAGTTCTATGTGGCGTTCCTCGGCCACCTTGCCGACCTCTAGCGCACGGCGAGAAGTGCATCAGCCCTGTGACCTTCTCGCCTGAGGATGGGCATCAAACAAGAAAGGTTCTACATGGCAGACACCGCAACAAGGCGCGCGGCCAAACTCGACAACCGCACCATTGCCCTGGCCTCTTTGCCGTTCATGGGCATGATCAGCTTCTGGCAGGTCTACGACGGCATCGTGCCCAAGATGCTCACCGGCACCTTTGGGCTCTCAAACTCCCTGACCGGCGCGATCATGGCCATCGACAACGTCTTTGGCCTCTTTCTGCTGCCGCTCTTCGGCATCCTGTCGGACCGCTGCGCGAGCAAGCTCGGCCGCCGCACCCCCTTCATCCTGCTGGGTTCCGGCATAGCCACGCTCTCTGTGCCGCTCATCGCAATCGCAAACAACGCGGGAAGCCTGCCGCTGCTTATCTGCGCCATCCTGATCACGCTGCTTGCCATCTGCATGTACCGCACCATGACGGTGGCCATCGTGGCTGACATCACGCCGCGCCCGCTGCGCACCAAGGCCGACTCCGTGCAGAAGATCGTGGGCTACGCCGGCACGGGCGTCATGCTGGTTGCTATCTCGGTCATGGTCCCCAACGTGGAGCGCCCCGACTACCTGCCGCTTTTCCTGCTGCAGGCCGCCTTTGTGCTGGTGTCTGCCGTGGTGTACGGCCTTCTGGTCAAGGAGCCGGCGCTGGTGCAGAAGATGCACCAGAAGAGTCTCGAGATGGGCATCCGCGAGGACGAGGTCGAGAAGGACGACTCCCCGGAGGCCGGTGGCAAGGAGCGCGTGGCCGACCGCTCCATGAGGCTCTCCATTGCCATGCTGCTTGCCGCCACGTTCTTCTACTACATGAGCTACAACGCCATGACTACCAACATCAGCCGCTACGCGGACATCTTCTACGGCATGGCCGGCGGGTCCTACGCAATCATCAACATCGTGACCATCGTGGGTGCACTGGCGAGCTACGTGCCGCTGGCCAACCTCTCGCTCAAGGTGGGCCGCAAGAAGGTCGCGCTGGCCAGCTCCGTTGTCATGGTGTCGTGCCCGCTGGTGCTGTGGCTGGTTCCGGGCTTTTCTCCCGTGCTGTACCTGGTCTTCTTGCTCATGGGCGTCTCTCTGGGCGGCGTGGACATGTGCGTCTACACCATGATCCTCGAGTGCTGCAGCTCCAACTCCGTGGGCCGCTACTCCGGCTACTACTACACGGTGAGCATGGCCGCGCAGGTCATCACCCCGATCCTCTCCGGCGTGGTCATGGACGTCAACCCTGCCATGCTCTTTGCCTACATCACGGGTATGGGTGTGCTCATGGGCCTCTCCGTGGCCGGCGCCAAGCACGGCGACGCCATCCTCATTGACGAGGTCGTTCGCCGCGAGGAGGCGGCCGAGGCTGAGTAGGGCGGGTGCCGGCGCCCTTGCTGTTGGCGGTCGCGGCTCCGGACAGCGTACATAAAGATGAGCCAGACCCCCGAATCCGCCCGATTTGGGGGTCTTTCTCGTCAAAATGTACGCTAAATCCACGAGGGTATAATGGAGCGCTCTGCTCAAATGCACGAAGGAAGGGGTAACGATGCCTGGTCGCGAGAAGCGCGTCTTGTCGCTTGACGGCCTGCGAGGGCTCGGGGCGCTGATGGTGTTCCTGCTGCACGTCGACATCATGGTCAAGCCGTTTGGTGCGGGGGGGGGTTCCGAGTCTCTTCCCTGGCACCGCGTCGGTCATGGTGTTCTTCATCCTGTCTGGCATAGTGCTGTCTCTTGTTCCCTTTAAGCACATGGGAAACGGCGGGTACGACTGGCTTGGCTATTACCCAAGAAGGGTCGTCCGCCTTTGCGTGCCGCTGTTTGCGGCGATTGCGCTGGCCCTTCCTGCGGGCTACGTGGCCTGGCGCCTGGGATCCACGTCACGCTCTGCGCTTGCTGTTACTTACGACGCGGGCCTGCCCACAGCGGTTCACGACATCCTCATGCAGTTTGACGTGCTGTTCAACGTGTCTGATGACGGCAGCAACCTGTTTGGCGCGCCGCTCGTCCGCGTTGACTCTCCCGTCTGGTCCATGAGCTGGGAGCTCTGGTTTAGCCTGACGCTTCCGCTGGCTATCTGGTGCATATCAAGGATTCGCCGGACGGGTCTGGCGGTTGTTGCGACCTTTATTGCGGTGCTTGTCTCGCACTGGACGGGCTACTTTCCGCTGCGCTTTTGCCTGATGTTCTGGCTTGGCGTCATGGTGGCCCGGCAATTCGACAAAATCAAGGCCGTCAAGCTTTCAATGCTGGCCGAGCTGGCGCTGCTTGTGGCCTCCGTCGGTGTTATCGAGCTCTCGCTCGTGTGGCATCCCGGCGGGGTCCTCGAGGCGTTGGAGTCCACTGCCATGAACGCGGCCTGCCTGGTGGTGGTTGTCGTCGCGATCGCCGACGGGTTCACGCGCCGTGCGCTCTCTGCGGCCCCCATGGTCTTTTTGGGAAAGGTGTCGTACAGCCTCTACCTTACTCACGCCATTGTCATCGGTGCGCTCGCTGCCCTGCTGCCCAGGCTCGGAATTGTCGACCCGCTCGCGATTGCCGCGGTCTCGCTGCCCGCAAGCATGCTCGTCTCCGTTGCGTTCTGGCGCATAATCTAGGTTCCCAGCATGAACCTGTCGCGCTCGCTGGCATCGTCAGGGCCTAGGGGCGCCGTTCGATAACGCGTTGTACTTGGCTTCGTTTGGAGAGAGCTGGTCATGAATAGCCCCAAGCCCGTCCACCGCGTTCTCTTTGTCTGCCATGGCAACATCTGCCGGTCGACGATGGCCCAGTTCGTGATGGAGGACCTCGTGCGCCGGGCCGGGCGCGAGGACGAGTTCATCATTGATTCTGCCGCAACCAGCCGAGAAGAGCTTGGCAACCCTCCCCACCACGGCACGGTCGCCAAGCTCCGCGAGGTTGGCGTGTCCGTGGGACGCCACCGCGCCCGTCAGGTCACGCGCGCCGAGTACGGCGACTGGGACCACATCATCTATATGGACGAGGAGAACGCCTGGGGCCTGGAGCGCATCCTGCGCGGCGACCCGGACGGCAAGGTGAGCCGGCTGCTCAACTGGACCGACTCGCCGCGCGACGTGGCCGACCCCTGGTACACCGGCGACTTCGACGCCACCTACGAGGACGTCCTTGCCGGCTGCGAGGCGCTTCTCGCCAAGTTGTAGGTGCCGGGATTGCGGTTTGGGTCACTGAGAGCCGCTACGGCCGCACCACGTATTCGGGCTCGCGACCCTCCAGCAGCAGCTCGCAGACGGACTTCATGCTCATGCTGACCAGGGCCTCGCTGGCCTCGCGCGTGACGTAGGCCGTGTGCGGCGTGACGATGCAGTTGGGGCACTTGGGCAGCCGCTGATAGGCAACGTCGCGCTCCTCGGTGAGCACGTCAAGCCCGGCGCCCGCGATGGTGCCCGCCTCCAGGGCGTCTGCCAGTGCGTCCTCGTCAACCACGGCCCCGCGCGCCGTGTTGATTAACAGCGTCGTCGGCTTCATGAGGGCAAGTTCGCGCGCGCCGATGAGTCGCTCGGTCATGGGCACGAGCGGGCAGTGGAGGCTCACCACGTCGGACGTCGCCAGCAGCTCGTCCAGGCTCTCTGCCTTGCGGCATCCGGCGCTAGCCAGCTCCTCGGCCGACTTCGTGGGCGCCCAGACCAGGACGTCCATGCCCAGCGCCTTGACGAGCGGCACCACCTTCCGGGCGATGTTGCCAAAGAACACCAGGCCGCAGGTCTGTCTTACGGGCCTGCGCATCTCTCGCCCAAACCTGGGGTTCCAGTTGCCTGCCAGGACGTCGCGGTTTGACATGGTGACCTGGCGCATGAGGTCCAGCATGAGCGCGACCGTGTGAAGCGCCACGTCCTCGGCGCAGTAGCCCGGGCAGTTGGAGACGGCCACGCCGCGGGCGGCCAGCCCGGCCACGTCCACGTGGTTGATGCCGATGGACATGCTGGCTACAAGCCGCACGCCGGCATCTGCCATGACGTCCACCTCGGCACCTCGGACGGGCATGAACTCGCCGAGAACCGCCTCCACGCCGTCGAGCTCCTCGGCGGTGGGGGACGAGAAGACCTCGTGCGTGCGGCTCACCAGCTCAAGCTGGTCCTGCGCGCCAAGGCTCCGCGCGCACTCGCGTGCGTAGTCGCTCACGTCGTCGATGGTGTAGAGCAGTACCTTGTGCCGCTTGGTCATGGCGTTTCCTCCCGGTTGGCTTCTGAGCTACCATAGCGCGGCCGGGCGACGCGTTCACGGGAGGACGAGATGCGCAACATGGAGCTCCTTGCCCCTGCGGGCGGAATGGAACAGCTCAAGATGGCCGTGCACTTTGGTGCGAATGCCGTCTACCTGGCGGGCAGGCGCTGGGGAATGCGCTCTGCGTGCAGGAACTTCTCGGCCGAGGAGCTTGCGGAAGCGGTTGGGTACGCGCACGGCCATGGCGTCGCCGTGCATGTGACGGTTAACGTTCTGATGCGCCAGGAGGACTTTGCCAAAGACGCGCTGCCCGCCTACCTCTCCCAGTGCGCCGACGCGGGCGTGGACGCCTTCATAATGGGGGACCTAGGTGCCATCTCCCTTGCGCGTGAGGTGGCCCCGGACGTCGCCGTCCATCTCTCCACGCAGGCGTCCTGCATGAACGCCCGCGCGGCCGAGGCCTACATGGGCATGGGCGTGCGGCGCGTGGTCCTGGCGCGGGAGATGACGCTCGCGCAGATTGCGGAGCTCAGGCGAGACGTGCCCGCCGAGCTGGAGCTCGAGGCGTTTGCCCACGGCTCCGCCTGTATGGCCTACTCCGGGCGCTGCCTGCTCTCCGCCGAGCTCATGGGCCCGGAGCGCTCGGCGAGCTTTGGCGCCTGCGCGCAGCCGTGCCGCTGGGGCTGGGAGCTGGTCGAGGGCCGCTCCGGGGCGCGCGTCCCCCTGGAGGCGGACGAGCACGGCAGCTACCTGCTCTCCTCCAATGACATTCGCATGATTGACCACCTGGACGAGCTGGCCGAGGCCGGCGTGGACGCGCTCAAGCTGGAGGGGCGTGCCAAGGGGAGCTACTACGTGGCCTGCGTGACCAACGCCTATCGCCACGTGCTTGACGGCGATCCCGTCGAACCCTGGCTGGAGGAGCTCGACCTGGTGAGCCATCGCCCCTACTCTACGGGGTTCTTCCTGAACAAGCCCACGCAGAACCCGGGTCGTGAGGAGTATGCGCGCGAGCGCCGCCTGGTTGCCGTGGTGGAGTCCTGCGAGCGTGACGGCGACGGCTGGTCGGCTACCGTGACCTGCAGGAACAAGGTGGAGGCAGGGGGCTATGCCACCGTCCTCTCGCCCGGTGAGCCGCCGCGCGAGGTCGCGCTTGGGCGGGACCTGGTCACCAACGGGGAGTCCTATCGCCTGCAACTGCCCTTCGAGGTGGCTCCGCTGGACGTCGTCTGCGCGTGAGGCGGCGGTCCTGGGGTCGCTACAAGGTAGCCCTTTGCGCAGAACTGACCTTCGTGTGAGTGTTTTCCAATAGTTGGTGCAGAAGTGGCCTTCGTGTGAGCCGGTTTTTGGCCCGTTTGGCGACTTTGACCGTCTCTCGCCAACAAAACCCCAGTTGGCGTTTTCGAGATGCTGGGAGAGCCCTCAAAAAGGGCTCACACCAAGCGGATTTCTGCGCAACGGAATCAAAAATCCTCACACCAAGGTCAGTTCTGTGCAGCCGGCCCCCGTCTCACGCCTCTGCTGATTTCTCGCAGCCCTGCAATCGGTCTGGTGGGGCGGGTAAACTCGTAGGCCGCATAAGACCAAGCGAGAAGGACCCCCGCCAGATGACCCACAACCAGCAGTCACTCTTTGATGCCGTCCCCGTTGCGCCCGCACGGCCCGTGACCTCGGCTCCGACCCCCGTCCCCGCTGACGAGGTGCCTATGGACGCCTATGCCGACTACGCTGCCTACGAGGAGCAACCCGCCCTGGAGGTTCCCGCGGACTACGTCCCGGCCCCCTCGCCCGAGCCTGCCTACGTCCCGGCTCCCGCTCCGGCACGGCCCGCGCTCGACCTGGACGGCCTCAACCCCGCCCAGCGCGAGGCCGTCGAGTGCACCCATGGCCCGCTGCTGGTCCTGGCGGGCGCCGGCTCCGGCAAGACCCGCGTGCTGACCATGCGCATCGCCCACATGATCGCCGACGAGGGCGTTCGTCCCTGGCAGGTCCTGGCCATCACCTTCACCAACAAGGCCGCGGCAGAGATGCGCGAGCGCCTGGGCGCCCTGCTTCCTGGCGGCACGCGCGGCATGTGGGTCTGTACCTTCCACGCCATGTGCGTGCGCATGCTGCGCGAGGACCCCGAGGCCATCGGCTACGCGCCCAACTTCACCATCTATGACGACGACGACTCAAAACGCCTGGTCAAGAGCATCATGAACGACCTCGGCATCGACCAGAAGCAGTTCCCCATCAACGGTATCCGCTCCAAGATCTCCTCGGCAAAGAACGCCATGGTTGGTCCCGCCGAGCTGGAGAGCTCCACCAACCCGGCCGACCGCGCCGCCGGCCGCGTCTACCGCGCCCTCACCGCCCGCCTGGCCAAGGCCAACGCCATGGACTTTGACGACCTGCTGGTCAAGACCTACGAGCTGCTCTCCAAGAACCCGGGCATTCTCGAGGGCTACCAGGACCGCTTCCTCCAGATCAGCGTCGACGAGTACCAGGACACCAACCACGTCCAGTACGCCATCACCAACCTGCTGGCCGCCAAGTTCAGGAACCTCATGGTCGTCGGCGACGACGACCAGTCCATCTACTCCTGGCGTGGCGCCGACATCCAGAACATCCTGGACTTCGAGAAGGACTACCCGGACGCCCGCACCGTCCGCCTGGAGCAGAACTACCGCTCCACCGGCCACATCCTGAACGCGGCCAACGCCGTGGTGGCCCACAACTCCCGCCGCAAGGCAAAGCGCCTGTTCACCACGTCCGGAGACGGCGAGAAGATCAGCGTCTACCAGGCTGCGGACGAGCGCGAGGAGGGCAGCTGGATCGGCGGGGAGATCGAGAAGGCCCACGGCAAGGGCGTGAGCTACGACGACATCGCCGTCTTCTACCGCACCAACGCCCAGTCCCGCATCCTCGAGGACATGTTCCTGCGCGCCGGTGTGCCGTACAAGATCGTCGGCGGCACGCGCTTCTTCGACCGCGCGGAGATCCGCGACGTCATGGCCTACCTCAAGGCCGTCTGCAACCCCGATGACGACGTGGCCGTCCAGCGCGTCATCAACACCCCGCGCCGCGGCATCGGCAGCACCTCCATTGCCAAGATCTCGCAGCTTGCGGCCGACGAGGGCATCTCGTTCTTCGCCGCCTGCCAGCAGGGCATCTGCGAGGCCGGCCTGCTCTCGGCCAAGGTGCGCCAGGCGCTCGCCGGCTTCACCGGCGCCATCGAGGCCGGCCGCCACTTCGAGGGCGAGCTGGCCAAGGTGGTCGAGGCCATCGTCGACAAGGCCGGCCTCATCCAGGCCCTCGAGGCTGAGCACTCTGACGAGGCCCAGGGCCGCATCGAGAACATCCGAGAGTTCATGGGCGTCGCTGCCGAGTTCGACGAGACCCACGACGACGTCCAGGAGACCCTCGAGTCCCTCGAGCAGCTCCGCGCCGCCGGCGCGCTGGATTCCCCGGCGGCAGCGGACGGGGCCTCTCCGCAGGCTGGCGGACGGCCCAACCCGTCTGCGAGCGATTTCGCGCAGCGAGCGAGCATAGCGAGCGCTGAGCTCGCAGACGGGTTGAGCCGCCCGCCCGTTGCATCGGAGAAGCTCCCCGCCTTCATGGAGTGGCTCGCCCTGCGCAGCGACCTTGACTCCCTCGCGGGTCAGCAGCACGCCATCACGATGATGACCATCCACTCCGCCAAGGGCCTGGAGTTCCCTATGGTCTTCGTCACCGGCATGGAGGAGGGCATCTTCCCCCACACCACCTTCGGCGACTCCGACCCGGCCAAGCTCGAGGAGGAGCGCCGCCTGGCCTACGTCGCCATCACGCGCGCCCGCAAGAAGCTCTACCTCACGCACGCCGCCACGCGTCGCACCTACGGCTCCGTCCAGACCAATCCGCCCAGCCGCTTCCTCCAGGAGATCCCCGAGGCGGACTGCACGCGCGTGGGCGTGGGCTCCATGGGCTTCGGCGGCATCCACAACGCCAAGCGCGGAGACCGCCACGGCACCTTCGGCAGCGGCACCGAGGCCTACGGCGGCCACGTCTTCGGCCAGCGCACCCGCTCCACGGGCGGCGTCCCGCGCTCGGCCTCGGCGTCCGCCGCGGCCGGCACCTTCGGTTCCCGCCGTGCCTCCGGCCTGCCGCCCATCGCGCCGCATGCCCGCAAGGCGTCCGACGTCGCAGCGCCCGCTGCCGCCCCGCGCGCGGCCGCTGCCTCCGACGGTTTTGCCAAGGGCGACCACGTGGCCCACAAGACCTTCGGCCCCGGCGTGGTCATCGGCGTCTCCGGAGACACCATCGAGGTCAAGTTCACCCGCACGGGCAAGACTAAGAAGCTCCTCAAGGGCTTCGCGCCCATCGTAAAGGTCAGCTAGGGCCAGCGCGCCCGCGTCGGCAGGGGAGAAAAGCATGGATCAGCTCAACGCACTTCTCGCCAAGGGACTGACGGTGGCCGCCGCCGTGGTGGTGGCCCTGGTGGTGCAGCACTTTGCGCTGCGCCTGGCCCGTCGCGTCCTGAAAGCCAGCGACGTGCCCAGCGCGTCCATCTTCCTCAACATCCTGCGAGCGCTCATCTGGTCGCTGGCGGTGCTCTCCATCCTGCAGCCGGTCTTTGGCATGGACCCCTCGGGCTTTGTGACCGCCTTGGGCGTGGCCTCCGTGGCCATCTCGCTGGGCCTGCAGGACACCATCTCAAACCTCATCAGCGGCCTCTCGCTCATGGCCGGCAAGGTCATCAAGCCGGGCGACAAGATTAGCGTCGGCTCGGTCACCGGCGAGGTCACCGACGTCACGTGGAGAAGCACCACCGTCCGCCACCGCTCGGGAGACGTCGAGGTCATTCCCAACTCCGTGCTCAACAAGACCTCGCTCACGCACCGCACGGCCTGGGGCATGGGCCTGGCGACGGTCCCCATAGCCGTCAGGCCGGGCGCGGACCTCGATGCCGTGGCCGCGGAGTGCAGGCAGGCGGCCCGTGACGTCCTGGGCGCAGACCTCGACCCGGCCTTTGACGTGGAGGTCGTCTTCAACGCGCTCACGGCCTACGGCACGCAGGGAGAGGTGCGCCTGCACGTCAACGAGGGCGTGGTCTTCTCCTCGGCGCAGGACCGCGTCACCCGGGCGCTTCAGGGAAGGCCCTGGCTCGCCTGCGCCCTCAGCCAGTAGCAACGGGCGGCATCCCGGGCCCGCCCGGCGCCGCCACCAGTCCAGAAAGGACCTGCCCATGGACCTCATCGCAAGCTTCACCGTCAACCACCTGCTCCTGGAGCCTGGCGTCTACGTGAGCCGCCAGGACGCGGACCCCTCCACGGGTGCGGTCATCACCACCTTTGACCTTCGCCTGACCGCCCCAAACCGCGAGCCCGTCATGGACACCGCGGCCGTCCACGCCCTGGAGCATTTGGGCGTAGAGGTGCGTGTGCAGACAGCTTTGTCCATGCAGCAGATCGCCGAGCCTTATATCCGCAACCGGGCCATCCGCCATCTGGAAAAAGGGAGAGTCATCATTCTGGCCTGCGGAACGGGCAACCCGTTCTTTTCCACGGACACAGCTTCGGCGCTGCGCGCTGCGGAGATTAACGCGGATATCATCTTCAAGGCGACGATGGTGGACGGCGTTTACGACAAGGACCCCAAAAAATATGCAGATGCAAAAAAATACGACACGCTTACGTTCAGCCGTGTGCTGGCGGACCAGCTTGCCGTGATGGACAGCACCGCTGCGACGATGTGCCGCGATAATTCGCTGCCCATTCTGGTATTTGATATCCTGCACCCCGAAAATATTGCAAAAGCAGTAGCGGGTGAGCCCATCGGCACGCTCGTGGTCGAGCAATAAGGAAAAGAGGAGAGACGATTATGAGCGCAGAGACAAAGACCTATGAAGACAAAATGACCGGCGTCATCAACCATCTTGTAAAGGAGCATGCGACGATCCGCGCGGGCCGTGCGAACCCCGCCATCCTCGATAAGGTGACGGTGGATTATTATGGCACGCCCACGCCCATCAATCAGGTGGCCGCGGTTTCTGTGGCAGAGGCGCGCGGGCTCACCATCAGCCCTTGG
>ERZ824488.697-NODE-697-length-42538-cov-8.785302_pt1 | contig 42538 bp, 39 predicted proteins | sample MGYA00519936_ERZ824488 | MGnify/ENA primary metagenome ERZ824488 (study PRJEB31778, sample SAMEA3449153) | human gut metagenome | biome: human gut; feature: human-associated habitat; material: faeces | place: United Kingdom | collected 2010/2012 ... | reverse complement strand
TAGATGGTGTATCTGGTGGTGTATCTGGTTTACCAGAAAGCTTTTTAAGCCAAGTAGCACAGACTGATGGTGATTACTTAGAACAAATTACAGAACAAAAGGTACCTCGTGCATGTGACAGTATTTGGATTTTCTTCCAAGGTAAATCAATAAGACTAGGATTCTTATCATTTGGTAAAGAAAGTGAACTAAAAAGGGTATGTCAAAATATTTATAAATACAATAACCCAGGTCAGTTATCAGATACAAATGGTTACAAAATCAATGAAATGAAAGATGGTTCTCGTGTAGTTGTTGTAAGACCAAGCATGTCTGAAACATGGGCATTCTTCGTAAGAAAGTTCGATGTTAAGAGAGCAACACTTGAACAAATAATTACAGTTGATGGTAAAGATGAAGCAATAGACCTTTTAAAATTCCTTGTAAAAGGTGCAAGAATTATAGCACTTACTGGTGAGCAAGGTTGTGGTAAAACAACAATGCTTATGGCTATGATAGAAAACATCTATGAAACAATGAACTTGCGTATTACAGAAACAGCGTTCGAGTTACACTTAAGAAAAATATATCCAACAAGAAACATTTTGTCAATGCGTGAAACAGAAACAATATCTGGACAGCAATGTTTGGATGTTCAGAAAAAAACCGATGGTAGTGTTAACATCATAGGTGAGGTTGCAACTGACCCCGTAGCATCTTGGATGATCCAATCAGCACAGGTTGCATCAAAATTCACTTTATTTACACACCATGCTAAAACATTTCCAAACTTAATTACAGCACTTAGAAACTCAATGCTAAGAGCAGGAACATTCACAGATGAAAGAATTGCAGAAGAGCAAGTTGTATCAGTATTAAATTTTGATATACACTTAGTAAAAGATTTTAGAGGAAGAAGATATATAGAAAGAGTAACTGAATGTATTCCAATTGAGGATACAGGGGATTATACAAATGATTACAGAAAAGAAAAAACACTTGAAGGAAAACTAGAAAAATTCATGGACAATGCAACAAGGTATTTCCACAAAGTTACAAACAAAGAATTATACAAATATGTAAATGTAATGGAATATCATAATGATACTTATGTATTAACAAATAAAATATCAGAGCAGAACATTAAAGAAATGAGAAACAATATGAGTACTGAAGATGCAATTGAATTTGATAAATTTATAGAAAAAAATTGGGGAAGTAAGGCAAAAAAATAGCAAAAAACGAGGTGAAAACTAAAAAATGTCAAACCAAATATTGTTATACTTGATTGGAATTACAGGTGGTCTATTTGCATTAATAATTGTTGGGTATTTGATAATTAGATCAAAAAGTGGCGCAGGAGATATGAAAAAAATTAAGCAACTGAGAGAAGGTACAAAACAGAAAAAATACTCTAAAGAAGTTATATATCAAAATTTATATAATTTTTATACATCTGTTCCAATATTTAAAAGGTATGTATTAAAAATAAGAAGAAAAATGGAAATAATCCATATGCAGGATGAGTACAAAACTAGATTGCAGACGACACAAATTATAACAAAAGCTTTAGCAATTATCATTCCTGTTACAATAGCAGTAATATTGTTTACACGAACAGATCCATTATTATTGGTAATCTTATTATTATTTGAAATTTTCCTTATTGAAACAATTATGTCAGGGATGATTGACAAATATGATACTAAACTATTAAAACAACAAATCGACTTCTTTGCTGAAATAAGACATGCTTATCATGAATTTAACATGGTAGAAGAGGCAATATACGAGGTTTCTCAGAATGATGAATTAGAGGTATCAGTTCAAGGACAAAAAATTTATGAAATATTAATATCTGATGATCCAGAAATGGAATTAGAAAAATATTATGATGTTGCTCCAAACAGCTACCTAAAAGAGTTTGCTGGTATATCATACTTAACAAGAGAATTTGGAGATAGAACAGACAAAGATGGAGCATCTTTATATTTGAAAAACTTAAATAACATTACAGAAGAAATGCAACTAGAAATACTAAAGAGAGACAAGTTAGATTATGTATTCCAAAGCTTATCAGTAATAGCAATTCTACCGGTACTACTAATGGCACCATTAAAAAACTGGTCAATAAGTAATTTTGGATTTACTTCTCAGTTTTATGATGGAAAAGGTGGCCTAATGGTCCAAATTGCTTTAGTAATATTAACATTTATTTGTTATTATTTAACAAGAAGAATTAAAGATACAGGTGGAATTAAAGAGGATTTTAAAGATCAAAACAAGGTATGGCAAATTAAACTATATAATAAACCAATCATAAAGAAAATAATGGATTTATTTATACCAAAGAAAAATACTAAAGAGCGTAGAATAGTTACAAAACTTATGAAAGATGCAGCAACTAGGCAAAAACTTGAAACACTATATGTTAATAAGGTTGTATTATTTTTTGTAGCAGCATTAATTTCAGTTTTACTATTTGCTTTTGGACACACTGTAGCAAAAAATTATGTGTATGAGGAACCCACTTCGGATTATAACCTGCTTGGTTCAATGAATGAAAAAGATAAAGCAGAGGCAATGGAAGTTACAAAAGCTCAAAATGTAGTGTTGGATAAATTTAAGGGCAGAAATGATGTTACAGAGAGTGAAATAAAAGCTTTCCTACCAAAGGTGGAATTATATAAAGATGCAACAGAAGGAGAGCTAGATGTTGCTGTAGGACAAATAATGGACAAATTAAAAGTTGTAAATGGGGAAACTTTTAAATGGTTTGAACTATTATTAGCACTTATATTTGGATATTTAGGATATTGTGCACCAACATGGATGTTAATGATACAGAAAGTTATGAGAGCTCTTGAGATGGAAAACGAGGTTATGGAGTATCAAACAATTATATTAATGTTAATGAAAATTGAAAGAGTTAATGTTGAAATGATACTTGAATGGCTAGAAAGATATTCTAATATATTTAGAGAACCTATCACAAGATGTTTAAACAATTATGAAGCAGGTGCATGGGAAGCTTTAGAACAATTAAAAGATGAAATAACTTTCCCACAACTAGTAAGAATTGTTGAAAGTCTTCAAGCAGCTGTTGAGAAAATACCAATAAGAGAAGCTTTTGATGAATTAGACAATGAGAGAGACTACTACCAAGCTAAACGTGCAGAGTCAAATGAAAGATTAATAAAAAGAAAAGGAATGATTGGTAAAATCGTTGGATTTGCACCAATGGTTGGATTATTCGTTGGATATTTAATCGTTCCATTAGTCGCAATAGGTTTAACATCAATGACATCTTCTTTCTCATCAGTTCAAGGAATGTAACTATTGTTTAGATAAAGGAAGGATAATTTATGGAAAATAGTTCACAGGCATTATTAATTGCAGGAGGAATTTTACTTGGAATATTAACATTATCGCTTTTAGTGTATATGTTTACTAATTTATCAACAATAGGAAATGCTGAAAGAAAAAACGAAGAAGTTGAAAGACTTGCTAGTTGGAATTCAGAATGGGAATCTTATAATAAAAGACTTTTATATGGAACTGATGTATTAACTGTTATAAACAAGGCTGAACAAAATAATCATGATAATGATAACAATTCTAAATACACTGTTTCAGTTGTTGTGTATTTTGATGATGGAGTTACAGTGATGCAAAAAAGTACTGTACTCCTAAGAAAAACTTCGATATTTGAATGTGTAAAAATGGAATATAACAGTGATACAGGTAGAGTAAACTATGTAGAATTTAGATTAAAGGAGTAGCGTATGGAGAATGCAGCAAAAGCTTTGTTAATTGCTGGTGGTGTATTTTTGGCAATGATGGTACTTTCAGTTTGGGCATATCTTTCACGAACTTTTCAGAACACATCAGAACAGTATGTACAACAATTAGATGCAGTTGAGTTACAAAAATATAATAGCAATTTTGAGATATACATGGGAAAAAAGACCTTAACGGCTCAAGATGTAGTTACTGCAGCAAGTGTAGCTAAACAGCTAGATCAAGGAACTCAAATTTTTGTAACAATAGGTTCAATCACACAAGAAGTAACAACACAAAATCAAAAGGATTTTGAAATATGGAAAAGTGAGTTCTTGGGTAAATATATATTAACAGAAATTAATGGTCATCCATACCAAATTAATGTATTTGAATGCCTTGATGAGCAATATAACTCAACTGGAAGAGTTAGCAAATTAACATTTAAAAAAATTAAATAATTAGCTCAAAAAATGTTGCAAAAAGAAAAATTTAATATTATAATTGGTTTAGGAGTAAAAATGAAAAAAACAATTATCTTAATATTAATTCCAATTATCATAATTTTGTGTTCAACAATTGGCTTACTCATTCTAAAAAATACAACATATAGATTGATAAAACAAAAAAATGCCGAGTTTGAATATTATAAAGATCGCACAATTTATGGAATAGAACTCGCAACATTAATAAATAAAGCCGTTAATGAAAATGAACTAAATAGAGTCTCAAAGGATGAAAAACAGCAATACATAGAAAATGGTGAAAATAGTATAAAGATTGATATCAAAATTACTGAAACTAATAAAACATACCCAATGGAATCATTTTACAACAGTGATACAACAAGGTTTGTAGAAAATTTTGGATTGATAAAGTTCAAATGTGTACGGACTTGAGTATCACAAAGAAAACGGAAGAATTAAAAAAATGATTTTTGAAGAAGTGGAGTAGTAAATTTTGTTATTAACTTTTAGAGGGTTAGAACTCTATAAATAAAATATTAATTTATAAAAATGGAGGTGATATTTATGGAGAATGCTTCAAAGGCTTTAATTATAGCTGGTGCTATACTTATTTCAATACTATTAATTTCAGTTGGTGTTTTAGTTATGAATTCAATAAACCCAATGAAAGATAGTGCTCAAAAAAGATCTGAAGTAATGGCAAGTGAATCTTTTAATGCTCAATTTACAAGCTATGAAGGTGAACAAAGCGGAAGCCAAGTTCGTGCTATGTTTTCAGCAGTAAATGCAAGTAATGCAGCAAATCCTGATCATCAAGTTAAAGTTGTTAAAGATGATGGAACAACAGAAATTAAAAATGCTTCAGGATATGCAACAAATAAAAAATACACTATAGAAATTATAACTTATGATGCAGGTTATGCTTCTGTAATTCAAGTAAAACAATAAACCACGATTTTACAAAAGATGGATAAGATTTTTAGAAAGTCTTATCCTAAACATAAGGCATATATATTTTTGATATGTTTTATGTTTGGGATAAACCTTTATAAAAACAAAAATGGGAGGAATAATATGGAGAATGCTTCAGATGCTTTAAAAATGGCTTTTGCTATATTTGTTTTTATTGTGGCTTTGTCAATAATTTTTGCACTAATGACTCAAATTAAAGATACAGCAGATAAAGTTTTGTGGAGTTCAGATAAAACCAATTATTATGAATGGGCAACAGAAACAACAGAAAATGGTAGACTAGTTGGGGAGGAAGCAATTATTTCTTCTTTACATTCTCAAGCAAAAGAACAAATTGTAATTAAAATAATTGATGGTTCAAGTGTAAATGTTTTTACTGGTGCATCTTTAGAATCAGATAAAAAAGCATATATAGAGAACTCATTAAGTAGTGGTACAAAGGAATTTAGAGAACGAGTTGTTGAAATAACAACAGGGGGAGTATATAGAACAGCAGAAGATGGAACTAAAATAACAATTACACCAGGTACAGTGAGAGCATATATAATTTATACTAGAGTTTAAGGGGGAATTTTTATGTCAGATACTTTTATTACGGTTATGGCAATAATGATAGCAGCAGTAGTATTATTTGCAATACCAATAATGGCAACTGCTAGCCAAAATGATAATATTACACAATCTGCAGTTCAAACATTAGTATCTAATTTTGTAAATACAGCTGCAAGAGAGGGAAAAATTACACAAAGTAATTACAATGATTTTATACAAGAACTATATGCAACAGGTAATTCATACCAAGTAGATTTGGAAGTTCAAACATTAGCAGATAATCCAGGAAAGAAAGGTGCTGCCGGTGAATCTATTCAGGTAATTGGAGAAAGCATTTATTATTCCGAATTTACAAATACTATTGAAAATGAAATTAAAACAAATGGAGTAAAAAAATTAAAACAAGGTGATTATGTTCTTGCAAGAGTTCAGAATACTAATGTTACAATGGGAACTAAAATTAAAAACTTCTTGTACACTATTGTAGGAAAAGACACCATTGCAATAGAAGCAAGTGCTTCTGCACTAGTTTCAACAACAGGTAAATAAACAAATTTATAATAGGGCAACAAGAAGTGTTGCCCTAATTTTAAAATAAGGGGAGAATAAAAATGTCAGATACACTAATGACAATTATAGGAATATTTATAGCAGTAATTTTAATGTTTATTTTGCCTTTGATAATAGTAGCCAATAAACATGACCAAATCTCTCAAACAGTTACTCAAATGGCAGTATCAGACTTTGTTGATACAGTTACAAAACAAGGGGAGATAACAGAATTTGATTACAATAAATTAATACAAAAGTTATATGCAACAGGAAATTCTTATGACATTGAAATAGAGGCACAAATAATTGATGACAACCCTAGAAGAGCAACAACAACTCTTTCAAGTGCATTAACTGGTGAATATAAATATTATTCCGTATATACAAATACTATACTTGATAAAATAAGAGAAGATGGAAAGTATGAATTGAAAAAAGATGATTACATAACTGTAACGGCCAAAAACTCAAATGTAACAGTAGCAACAATATTAAAAAACATGTTTTATAAACTAACAGGAAAAGATACCCATACTATAGGAGCTTCAGCAGCTCAACTAGTTGTGAATAAAAGTGAGGCTGAAGGCACTGATATTACAACAAATCCAGTAACAATACATGATAACGAAAAAAATGTAACTGTAAAAACAAAAAGGTATGTTAAAGAAGAGCAAACTATTGCAGGTCAAATTGATATAGCCGTTGTTCTTGACTGTGAGCATGATACTATGCCATATCATAATAACAATAATACAAGCGAGGCATTTGTTAAAAATATAGTAAACGCAGTAGGAAATAAAGGAAGTTTAAGATTTGTTTTAACATGCGATCCTGATACAGTATACACTAATTTGGACAATGTGAGTTGGATATATGATGCTGTAGAAGATGAAACAAGCATGAATTATGTGTTTGCAATGAGAACTGCAATAAATTCGATTAAAAATAGACCAGGGAAAAAATGTGTTGTTTTCTTATCTTGGCAAGCTGATAAAAAAGATAGATTAGAAAATGCTGTTAGTTATATTGCTGGACATGCAAGTGAATATGATTTATTTTATACAACCCCATGTTGCCGTGATAAATCACAGGGAACTTTATGGAAAAATAAATTACCAGCATCTAAGTGGGGAGGCAATTTAGTTGGATCTGATATTGGGGAGAGATTTGCTTCATTAGTAAATCAAAAAGTCCTGGTAGAAAAACTTGTACCACAACCAGATACACAAACAGATAGCACTGATTTGAAGATAAAACTTGTTGATTATAATGCAAGTTATAAGATAACTGTAACTGTAAACAGCCAGGTATATATAGTTGGTGAGACTATGCCATCATATGTTGTATATAATGATGCTGGCACGTATGTTCTGGATTTAAAATTGGTTAAGGAAATCTTGAATATGAATGATGATGACTGGCAAAACGCAACAATTACAGTGGATTATGTACAAGGATAATGATAAAACATAAGAAAGGAAAAAATTTATGAAACTTCAAAATTTAGCAATAATTTTTTTAGTAGTAACACTACCACTAGTAGCGATTTTATCATACTACTTAAATTTGCAACATAAAACATTGAAGATGCAGGCAGACTATGATATGAAACTTGCAGAAGCAACTAAAGAAGGTATTAAGGCTTTTGAAGTAAATACTGTTGATTGGTCAGAATGGGTAAGTCAAAAGGGAACTCAAAAAGCTAGGGAAAATGTTCAAGCCTCAATTAATACTTTCATAAACAGTTTGGCAAACAATTTGCATTTATCAGGAACAGCTAAAGAATATATGGCAAACTATATTCCTGCTGTAGCAGCAACAATGTATGATGGATACTATATTTATGCACCTACATATGTACCAATAACGGCTAATAATGATGATGGAGTTCAATTGTTTTATGATAATACCTCAGCAGGAACAAATCAAATTACTCTTTCAGATACAGGAGAAACTCTATATCAAGCCAAAACAAATGGAAAGACTTACTACTTTACATATGAGGATGACCAAGGGAACACACAACAAAAAGTTTATAATGATTTAACAACAAATATAAGTGATGCAAAAACCGAATATAGAAGTATTTTGAATAATAAAATAGCATATGCAGCAAGATATCAAGGAGTTAATACAAGTATTGTAGTGAATTATACTTTAGATAATAGAATATATGTATATGGAAAAGTAGATGGAGAATATGTAGATAAAACAGGGTATTTAATATATACTGATAGCAATTCGCTTCCTCGTGCATATACAAATACAGCTACTCCCAAAAATGATTCATCAATTTTGGTTAGTAAATCGTTTAAAGGAATGAATGCAGATAATACATTGATAGAAACAGAAATTTTAGAAGAACAAGTACTATACTTTGAAAATTCACAATATATATTAGAAACTTTTAAATATATATATGATATTACACATGAAAAATTATATTATGATGGTTTAAAAGATAATTTCTTTACAATAGATCCATCAACTAAACAAAGAAGGTTTATTGATAATTCTGATAGTGTTACCTTGAACTCAAATACTTGCAAATACAAATCAATATCAATATTATGGGGCAATTCAGATGGTACAACTGAATATAAAAAAATATACCAAGTGCTAAATGGGAAAGACAAAGGGAAATGGTGTATTAGCTTAAAACCAGAAAATTCAAAGGAAGTCAATGGAATAGAAGTAATTGATACAATAATCAAGGAACAAAAATTAAAAGAATTAGGATTAGATGACATAAGATTTACAACAGTATATAGAGATTTTAGTGCAATAAGTTATTATACAGAAGCATATGCTTTTACAAATTGGGTAAAACAAAAATTAGGAACAAAAACATTAGAACAAGTACAGAAAAAAGCTGATAATGATCTAATAGATTCAATACCACTTACAAGCAATATTTTTAACATAAGTTCAACAAATGATCCAGAAGATAAAAATTCAGATATAGCAATACATAAAAAAGAAATAATGAGGGATAGTATTATTACAAATTTGAATTTAGCAATATCAAACCATAATGCAATAGGGCAAACAAATGGAATGCCTAAATTAACAGATAGTGATTGGGATAGAGCATTTAGTAATATTTCATTAATTACATTCTTCCAGGGGCCTAAAATTGGTTTAAAAATATATAATGGTTATGCTGTAGCAACTAGTACAACAAATAGAGAATATGTTGATCCAGGTGAATTATATTTTAGTGGTGAAGATGTAAATTATCATAGAGTATATTGTAAGGAATGTGGAAGAATAGTATATACAGGTTATAGAAGTGTAGAGTATGTGCAAAAGGAATTTACTAAAAATGGTAATACTATATATTATTATCAACATGATAATAGTGAAGATACATATTCAGAAACAGCTTGTTACTATTGTGCGGTTAATAAAGCAAATTATGAGGAAACAACAGATTCTAACATAGCATATTTACAAGAAAAATCATATAATGAAGCTTTAGCAAGAGAGAGGTATTATCAATTAGAAGAATTAACAGCAAGGTTATATGATACAATAAAAATTTCAGTAACAAAAAAACAATTAACTGTAAACAATACAGACTTAATATTTATATTAGATGATTCAGGATCAATGGCAAGGGATTATGATGCAGTAAGAACAGCATGCGAAAATATTTTAAGAGCAATGGTTGGGGAAGGACTAAGTTCAAATTTTTACATAGGTTTTGTTAGGTTTTCTACGAAGGCTTCTGTAATTGATAGGCTAACAAATGTTGCTAATTTGGAATCCTTTATATCGAGAGTTAAACATACTTATGGTCAGAGGGGAGATACCTTTTATAATGAAGCATTTAAAGTTGCTAATGATTTATTACTAGCTGATTTACAATATAGTACAAACCATAAAGCAATAATTTTTATGACAGATGGTGCTCCTATGGTAGGTGCAAATGGAGTTTATGAGGCTACAGAATTAAAAAGAAATGGAATAGAATCATTTTATATAATAAAATATGGAACCCAGAGTATACAGGTATTGAAACAGTTAAAGGATATCTACAATCCAAATTCAGAAATATTATCTGCAGATTCTGCTAATTTAACAGATACATTTAAGGATATTCTTTATAGAATAAATGAATCAAAACCAGAAGAGGTTGAGACTGTTGATGGTAGGTTGGATATTTCTGATATTGAAGTATCAGCACAAAAACCAATGACAGTAACTGTAAGGAATGCTGGTGGAGCTTTGATTAAACAAATTGTAATTACAACTAGACCAACTGCAAGTAGTGGAATTATAATAATCGATGGAACTAATATGTATTTAAGCTTAGATGGCTTAAAAGATGCTTGCGGAATAACAGATTTCAATGGTATAAAAGTAAGCATAGAATATTTTACTAGCTAAATTATATTTTTCAAAAATATGGTTATCCTAAATTTTAGGGTGACCATATTTGAATTTTATTAAAAAAACTTTATTAATCACAATGCTACTTCTAGCATTAATCTATACAACCAACATCTTATCAATTCCAACTAACATAGTCCTTTTCGAAAACGAGGAACTTAATGTTGGCGAAATTTTCGGTGTGTGCTTACAGGAGAGGAAAGCCGATACTGTTATGGCTTCAAGCAGTAGTAATAATGTTGAGGAAAAAACTGTTGCTGTTAAACTGTTTAATGTAATTAAAATTAAAGATATCCATGTAAGTACCATTAAAAACTCCAAAGTTGTACCACTTGGCAATTCAATAGGGATAAAACTGTACTCAAATGGAGTTTTAGTAATTGGTATGACTGAGATTGAGGGTAAAAAACCTTATGAAAACACAGGTATCAAGGAAGGCGATTTAATTACACAAGTTGATAACATTAATGTTACCACAACAGCAGAACTTATTGAAAATGTAAATAAATCCAATGGAAAAAATGTTGAGATTAAATATCTTCGAGATGGAGATGAATATATAGCAAATATTGAACCTGTAAAGGCAAAAGACAACAAATATAAAATTGGCCTATGGGTAAGAGATGGAGCATGTGGTATAGGAACAGCAACATATTATGAGCCTGAAACAGGGAAAATTGCAACACTTGGGCATGGAATAGTAGATAAAGATACGGCAAAACTAATAACAATAGAAAGTGGAGAATTTGTAACAAGTTCAATAACAAAAATAAAAAAAGGAGAAAAAGGAACTCCAGGGGAAATTAGAGGAATAATAGATGATGAACATATAATAGGAAAAATTTCTCAAAACACAAAATTTGGAATATATGGTACTTTAAATAAAACAAACAGTATTAACATAAATACAGAAAACAGCTTGGAAGTAGCACTAAAAGATGAAATAAAACTTGGCAAAGCAACAATTTTATTATGCCTAGATGATGGAATAAGAAAAGAATATGAAATTTCAATAAAAAAAATATACAAAAATAATAGCGATAATAATAAAAGCATGCTAATAGAAATAATAGACCCAAAACTCATAGAAAAAACTGGTGGAATAATACAAGGAATGAGTGGGGCTCCAATAATTCAAAATGGCAAGTTCATAGGAGCAATAACACATGTACTAGTAAACAACCCACTACAAGGGTATGCTGTATTTGGAGAAATAATGGTAAAACAAATGGGGCAATAAAGCCCCTATTTTGCTACATTAATTTTTCCATTATTTGTATTGCATTACTTGCAGCCCCTTTTCTTGCATTATCAGAAACAACCCAAATATTTACTCCAAATGGAACACTATCATCTCTTCTAATTCTACCTATATACACTTCATCACTACCAGTTGCACGAGTGGCTAGAGGATATATATTTTCAGCAGGATTATCCATTAAAATAATTCCAGGGCTATTTTTCAAAACTTCTTTTAATTCTTCCAAATCAAAATCATTTTCAAATTCAACATTAATAGACTCACTATGTGAATTCATAACAGGAACCCTTACACAAGTTGCAGTAACTCTCAAATCTGGTTTATGCAAAATTTTTCTAGTTTCATTAATCATTTTTAATTCTTCCTTTGTGTAACCAGAATCTGTGAAAACATCTATATGTGGCAAACAATTATTAGCAATAGGGTGAGGAAATTTTTTAGGTTCCAAACCATTTAAAGTATCCTGTAAATCCTGAACTCCTTTTTGACCAGCACCAGAAACAGCTTGGTATGTTGAATACACAATTCTCTTAATACCATATTTTACATCCAAAGGTTTTAAAGCAACAACTGCTTGAATAGTAGAGCAATTAGGGTTAGCTATAATTCCAGAATTACTTTTTAAATCCTCAGAATTAACCTCAGGCACAACTAGTGGCACATTTTTATCCATTCTAAAAGTACTACTATTATCAATTACAATACATCCCTTTGAAGCAGCAATAGGTGCAAATTTCCTAGAAACATCACCACCAGCTGAGAAAATTGCAAAATCAAAACCTTCATCAAAAGAATGTTCATTTAATTCTCTTACAACATAATCTTGCCCTAGCAACTCCATAATACTTCCAGCAGAACGCTTTGAAGCAAAAAAAACATACTCTGAAATTGGTAAATTTTTTTCTTCCAACACCTTAATTGCAGTTCTTCCAACCAAACCAGTCGCACCAACTAAAGCCAATTTATATTTTTTCATAATCATCTATCCCTTCTTCATTAGTATTATATTACAAAAATATGGAAAAATAAAGGCTTTTTCAAAAATTTTACTTTTCTTAAAAAGTATAGTATAATATACACATCTTAAATTTTCTAGGAGGTTATTTATATGACAGAAAAAAGAAAAGAATTTTTAGAGCAATTACGAAATGATGATGCTGACAAAATATTTGCAGCGATGAACACATCAGCAAGAACAAGAGAATCTTATGCTGAAGCAGAAAGAAACAGCAAAGAAACAAAGGAATTTATTAAGAATTTAAGAGTAACAGATGATATGGATCAATCTCAAGCAGTATATGCAGCAATGTATTTATCAAGTAGTGCAAGAGATAAGCTAGCAAAAGCACAAAAACTGGTTGATGATTCTAAGGAATCTTTGAGATAATAAAAGGTAGCTTTTTATTTAGCTACCTTTCAAATTATGTAAATACAAGAAGGTATAATGTCTTTTTTGTCGAATATTATATAGTAGGAAAGGTGCTAAAAATGGTGCGTTATAGTGAAGCTCTTATTGATGAAATAAAATCGAATAATGATATAGTAGACATCATATCACAATATGTAATATTAAAAAGAAGCGGTAGAAATTTCTTTGGATTGTGTCCTTTTCATAAAGAAAAAACGTCTTCTTTTTCTGTTTCTCCAGACAGGCAAATTTTTCATTGCTTTGGTTGTGGAGTTGGTGGTGATGCTATTACTTTCATATGCAAAATTGAAAATGTAAATTATAGAGAAGCTATAGAAATATTAGCTGAAAGAGCAGGAATTGCACTACCAAAATTAGAGACCGAACGAGAAACAAAAGCAGACATTTTAAGAAAAAAAGTGTTTGAGATAAATGAAATAGTGGCAGAATATTACCATGAAAATTTATACAAACCAACAGCTAAGCCAGCTCAAGACTATGTAAAAACTCGCAGATTAGATAATAACACATTAAAAAAATTCAAAATCGGATATTCAAATCCTAATAATGAATTATATAATCTTTTAAAAAACAAAGGATTTAATGAAGAAGAAATTTTGGCATCAAATCTAGTTAAAAAAGGAAGCTATGGATATTTTGATGTATATAAGGGAAGATTAATGTTCCCAATTCAAGATGTAAAAAATAGATTCATAGCATTTGGCGGAAGAACCTTAATTCCTAACGAGAAACCAAAATATATAAACTCACCTGAAGGAATTGCCTATAGTAAGGGAAAAAACTTATTTGCACTAAATATTGCAAAAAGTGTAAATATGAATAACATAATAATGTGTGAAGGCTATATGGATGCAGTATCACTTCACCAAAGGGGAATACCAAATGCAGTTGCATCACTTGGAACAGCACTTACAGAAGGGCAAGCAAGACTTCTTAGAAAATACACAGAAAAAGTAACTATTTCATACGATTCAGATGCAGCAGGACAAGCAGCCACAATGAGAGGACTAGAAATACTAAAAAATGTTGGATGTGATGTTCGAATACTGCAAATGGAGGGAGCAAAAGACCCAGATGAGTATGTTATTAAATATGGTAACGGAAGATTCAATTTACTTGTAGAAAATGCAATATCACTAGTTGAATTTAAAACAAAAGTGCTAAAAAACAGCCTAGACCTAAACAACTTAAGTGATAAAATAAAATTTTTGAAAGAAACTGCTAAGATACTTAAAACTGTTGATAGTAAAATAGAACAAGAGTTATATATAGATAAAATAGCAGATGTATATAAAATATCAAAAGAAGCATTATATGCAGAAATAAATAAAATACAAAACAACAAAGTTAGCCAAAAAGTTTTAGAAAAAAGACCACAGGTTGCCATTAAAAAGGACAATACAGATAAAAAATTAATAGAAAGAGAAAAAGCAATAATAGCCTTATTACTGCAAGAACAACAACAAGCATATGAACAAATGAAAAATGAAATAAAACCAGAAGATTTCAAATCCGAAATAAATAAAAAAATATTAATCAAACTGTATGAAGAATTTGAAAAAGGAAATAGTAATATAAACAGCATTATAAATGAATTTGCAAATGATGATGAAACAATGAGCAGATTAACAGAAGTAATGGCAGAAGATTATACAATAAAAAATGATGAAAAAGCAATAAAAAATGCTATAAACACATATAAAATAGAAAAACTAGATAATAAAAAGGCAGAATTACTTGAAAAACAGCAAACACCAGGACTAAGCAAAGAAGAAGAAATAAAAATAATTGAAGAAATAAGCAAAATAATTATCGAAAAGAAAATGATAAAATAATTTTTTTCCAGATAAAAGGGGGAGAACATGGAAGAAGATAAAAAAATAGAACAAACAGATAATATCGAAGAAAATAAAGAACAATTAATGGAACAAAAACCAGAGGAAAGCCCAGAAAAAAAAGTAACAGAAATAATAAAAAAGGCAAAAGAAAAAGGAAAGATAACATATGGAGAACTAGCAACAGAACTAGGAGAAGCAAACCCAGACCAAATAGATAAAGTATTTGATGTAATGGAAGAAATGGGAGTAGATGTACTAAAAGATGACATAGAAGAGCCAGATATAGATGACTTAACAGAAGTTGAAGATCTACAACTAGATGATATAGATTCAATCTCATTTGAAGGAATAAATACAGATGATCCAGTAAGAATGTATTTGCGTGAAATTGGAAAAATTCAGTTATTATCATATGATGAAGAGCTTGAACTTGCAAAAAGAATACTGAAAGGAGATGAGGAAGCTAAACAAAAATTAGCAGAATCAAACCTAAGGCTAGTTGTAAGTATTGCAAAAAAATATGTAGGAAGAGGTTTATTGTTCCTTGATTTAATTCAAGAAGGAAACATGGGATTAATAAAAGCAGTAGAAAAGTTCGACTACACAAAAGGATATAAATTCAGCACATACGCAACATGGTGGATAAGACAAGCTATAACAAGAGCAATTGCAGACCAAGCAAGAACAATAAGAATACCAGTTCATATGGTGGAAACAATAAATAGATTAATTCGTACATCAAGACTATTACTTCAAAGATTAGGTCGTGAACCTTCTCCAGAAGAAATTGCAAAAGAAATGGACATGCCAGTAGACAAAGTAATGGAAATACAAAAAATAGCCCAAGACCCAGTATCACTAGAAACCCCTATTGGAGAAGAAGATGATAGCCATTTAGGAGATTTCATACAAGATGAAGATAGCCCAGCCCCACAAGATTCAGCTTCATTCACACTTATGAAAGAACAACTAGATGAAGTAATGAACACATTAACCCCAAGAGAAGCAAAAGTGCTAAAATTAAGATTCGGCTTAGAAGACCGGAAGAGCAAGAACACTAGAAGAAGTAGGAAAAGAGTTTGATGTAACAAGGGAAAGAATAAGACAAATAGAAGCAAAAGCATTAAGAAAACTAAGACATCCAAGTAGAAGTAAAAAACTAAGAGATTATATGAACTAAAAATAAAACGGCCATATGTGCCGTTTTGAACTATAAAGGAGAGATGTAAAAATGTGCCATCACAAATTAGAAGGAAAATATGAACCAAATGAATTTGAAAAAGATATATATGAAAATTGGGAAAAACATGATTATTTTAAACCAAGCGGAGATAAAACAAAACAAAGTTATTGTATAATGATGCCACCACCAAATGTAACAGGAAAATTACATATGGGGCATGCACTAGATGGAACACTTCAAGATATATTAATAAGATATAAAAGAATGCAAGGATATAACACTTTATGGGTACCAGGAACAGACCATGCTGCAATTTCTACAGAAGTAAAAATTGTTGAAAAACTAAAAAAAGAAGGAATAGATAAACATGATATAGGTAGAGAAAAATTCCTAGAAGAAGCATGGAAATGGACAGAAGAATATGGAGGAACAATAGTTAGGCAACAAAAAAGATTAGGCTGTTCAGCAGACTGGTCTCGCTCAAGATTTACAATGGATGAAGGATTATCAAAAGCTGTACTTACAGTATTTAAAAAATTATATGATAAAGGACTAATCTATAAAGGTAAAAGAATGATAAACTGGTGTCCATGTTGCCATACATCAATTTCAGATGCAGAAGTTGTGTATGAAGAAGCACCAACACACCTATGGCATATAAGATACAAAGTAGTAGGAGAAGATAGATTCTTAACAGTTGCAACAACAAGACCAGAAACAATGCTTGGAGATACAGCAGTTGCAGTACATCCAGAAGATGAAAGATACAAAGACCTAGTTGGTAAAAAGTGTATTTTACCAATAATGAACAAAGAAATTCCAATAATTGCAGATGAATTTGTAGAAAAAGAATTCGGAACAGGCTGTGTAAAAATAACACCAGCACATGACCCAAATGACTATCAAGCAGGACTATCACATAACCTTGAAATAATAGAAGTATTTGATGATAATTTAAAAATGAATAACCTAGTTCCTGAATATGAAGGAATGAACGCTTATGAAGCAAGAGACCTTATAGTAGAAAAATTAAAAGAACTAGGAGCACTAGTAAAAATAGAAGATTACACACATAATGTAGCAAAACACGATAGATGTAATTCAATTGTAGAACCAAAAGTATCAGACCAATGGTTTGTAGCAATGAAAGATTTAGCAAAACCAGCTATAGAAGCGGTAAAATCTGGGGAAACTAGATTTGTACCTAAAAAATTTGAAAAAACATATTTCAATTGGCTGGAAAATATACAAGACTGGTGCATATCTCGCCAGCTTTGGTGGGGACACCAAATTCCAGCATATTACTGCCAAGATTGTGGAGAAATAAATGTTGAAATAACTAAACCAGAAAAATGTTCAAAATGTGGTGGACATAACCTAGTTCAAGACCAAGACACACTAGACACATGGTTTAGCTCAGCACTATGGCCATTCTCAACTCTAGGTTGGCCAGAAGAAACAGAAGACTTAAAAACATTCTTCCCAACAAATACACTAGTTACTGGATATGATATAATATTCTTCTGGGTAGTAAGAATGATGTTTTCTTCATTAGAACAAATGGGAGAAGTTCCTTTCAAAGATGTATTCATACATGGAATAGTAAGAGATAGCCAAGGCAGAAAAATGTCTAAAAGCCTTGGAAATGGAATAGACCCACTAGATATTATAGAAAAATATGGAACAGATAGTTTAAGATATTCCCTAATTTCAGGAACAACAGCAGGCAATGATATGAGATTCATGCCAGAAAAATTAGAGGCAGCAGGAAACTTCGGAAACAAAATTTGGAACGCAGCAAAATTTGTTTTAATGAACTTAGAAGATGCAAACGAAGATTTTCTAAAAGATGATATTTCTAACATAAAATTAGAAATTGAAGACAAATGGATAATTTCAAAATTAAATACTCTAACAAAAGAAGTTGCAGTAAATATAGATAATTACGACTTAGGAGTTGCACTAGACAAAATTTATACATTCTTATGGAATGAATTCTGCGATTGGTATATTGAAATAGTAAAAACAAGATTATATGATAAAGAAAATGAAACAAGAAAATCAGCACAATATGTTCTAAACAAAGTGCTTGGAGACACTTTAAAACTATTACATCCATTCATGCCTTTTGTAACAGAAAAAATATATATGGAGTTATATAATAATGATGAAAGTATAATGATAGCAAAATACCCAGAATATAATGAAAAACTAGATTTTAAAGTTGAAGAAGACCAAATAGAACAAATTAAAGAGATTATAACAGGAATAAGAAATATAAGAACAAAAATGAATGTTCACCCATCAAAAAAATCAAAATTGATTTTCATTGTAAAACCTGAAGATATAGAATTCATCCAAAAATCAGAAGGATTTATAAAGAAACTTGGATTTAGCGAAGAAATAGAAATAAAAACAGAAAAACAAGATATCCCACAAAATGCAGTAAATGTAGTAACTCCTAGAATAGAAGTATTTATTCCTTTTGAAGATTTAGTAAACATTGAAGAAGAAAAACAAAGACTAGAAAAGGAAAAATCAAAGATATTAATAGAAAAAGAAAAAACAGACAAGATGCTAGGAAATCCAGGATTTTTAGCAAAAGCACCAGAAGCAAAGGTGCAAGAAGAAAAAGCAAAACTTGAAAAGTTTAATGAAATGATAGCAAATATAGAATCAAGAATAAAAAATTTAAAATAAGCCCAAAAACCGCGATAAATTCGTGGTTTTTATATGTTTTTTAGTAAAACCATTGAAATTTATGTAAAAAAATGTTACAATAAAAATGCATGAAAATTCGACAAAAAATTTAGTTTTTAGGGGGAAATCATGAAAGATATTAAAATATTTGCTTGTAATTCAGCAGAAGAGTTTACACAAGAAATTTGTGACACATTAGGTGTTCCAATGGGGAAAAAAGAATCATTTAAATTTGCGAATGATAATAATTTTGTTCAGTTTTTAGAAACAGTTAGAGATCAAGATATTTTTATAGTTCAAACAACAATGCCACCAGTAAACGAAAGAATAATGGAGTTACTTATAACAATTGAAGCAGCAAAAAGAGCCTCAGCAAAAAGAATAACAGTTGTTCTACCATATTTTATGTACTCAAGGTCTGATAAGAAAGACCAACCAAGAATCCCAGTTACTGCAAAACTAATAGCAACACTTTTAGAAGCTGCAGGAGCAGACAGGGTAATAACATGTGACTTACATAACCCAGCAATACAAGCTTATTTTAATATAGGTTGTGATAGATTAACCGCAAAACATTTATTAGAGAAATACTTTAAAGCAAAAAACTTAGAGAATGTAGTAGTAGTAGCAACAGATGCAGGAAGTTCAAAAAAAGCATATAAATATTCACACTTTTTTGACTGTCCACTAGCTCTAATAGATAAAAGAAGAGAAGACAATAACGATAAAGCAGTTGCAACAAGCATAATAGGAGATATAGAAGGAAAAACAGCATTAATATTTGATGATGAAGTTAGCACAGCAGGAACACTAGTAGAAGCAGCAAACATTTTAAAAGAACATGGTGCAAAAGAAATCTATGCAGGTGCTGCACATGGTGTACTAGTAGGCCCAGCAATAGAAAGAATACAAAACTCACCAATAAAAGAATTAGTAGTAACAAATACAATTCCAATCGAACCAGAAAAAAGAATAGACAAAATAAAAGTTGTTTCAATAGCACCTCTATTTGCAGAAGCAATAAAAAGGATAAACGAAGGCAAACCTTTAGGTGATTTATTTGAATATGATAAATAGATTGTTGTTGAAATTCTAGGCAAAATGTGCTAAAATTTAAGTATAAAACTTTTATGAAAAGGATTTAAACCAAAACAATCATGAGCAAACAAACCAAATTTTGGCTGGCAATGACAATTCTTCTAATTATAGTTGCCACAGAGGTAGTTGGATTTTATTATCTGGCACAGGCATTGGATTCTCTCAATTTTTCAATTAGGGAAGCATATGTAAATTACTCAAAAAATAGGCAACAGACTGAAACAGAGACAGAAGAAGAAACTAAGTCTACCAAAGAACTTCTTGATGAAGAAAATGAAAGACTTAAGGAGATTTTAGGTGAGCACAATAATTAATTGAATCCTTAAAGGCAATGTACAAAAGTACATTGCCTTTTCCTTTAATTTAGCATATTATTTTTTAAATTCCATAGCTCATAAGATAAATCTACATAGTATTTATGTGGATTATCCAAACGTTTTATTTCATCCCATAAAGTACTTAATTCCTTTTTGCATTTTTTTGAAATATCAGTAAGTGAAGGAGAAGAGTATATTAAGTTTCCTCCTTTAAAGATCTGCTCTTGTAATGTCTTGTAGTAATAATTAACAAGAGTTTTCTTTCTCCATGGATTTGATGGATCAAAGATTGTGTAGTTGTTTTCTGGAATAGATTCATTTGCAAGTGTTATTACATCAGCTAAAGCTTTATCACTTGCTTTTGAATAAAACCTATATGTTTTTTTAAAACTTGGGTTAGTAATTTTTGTTACATTTTCAGAAACTTTTATTTTAGGTATTATTTCTCCATTTTTCTCTATTGCACATAACTTATATACACAACCCAAAACGGGGTCGCTTTTAGCTGTTATTAAATTTTCGCCAACGCCAAAAGAATCTATTTGAGCTCCTTGAGATAGAAGTGAAGATATTAAGGTTTCATCTAAGGAATTACTAACGCAAATTTTACAATCCTGAAATCCAGCATCATCTAAAATTTTACGAATTTTCTTTGATAAGTAAGCTAAATCTCCGCTATCTAAACGAACTCCTTTTGGTCTATAACCTTTTGGAAGAAGTACATCGTTAAACACTTTCATTGCGTTTACAATACCTGAATTGATAGAATCATATGTATCTATAAGCAAAGTACAGTCATCTGGATAAATTTCGGCATATGCTTTAAAAGCCTCATATTCAGAATCAAAACTCTGTACAAAACTATGAGCCATTGTACCACTTGCAATAGTTCCAAATTTCTGAGCAGTATAAGTACAAGATGTGCCAACACAACCGCCTATTACAGCAGCTCTAGCTCCAAGAACAGCAGCATCTACAGAATGAGCTCTTCTTGCACCAAATTCCATAACAGGTCTGCCTTGAGCAGAAGCAACAATTCTACTAGATTTTGTTGCAATCAAACACTGGTGATTAATAATCATTAAAACCATAGTTTCTAAAAGCTGTGCTTCAATGATAGGTGCACGAACAGTAATTAAAGGTTCCTGTGGAAAAACAACAGTACCTTCAGGAATTGCCCATACATCACCAGTAAATTTGAAAGATTTTAAGTAATCTAAGAATTCATTTGAAAACTTATTTAAACTCTTTAGATAAGAAATATCATCTTCATCAAATCTTAAATTTTTGATGTAATCTATAATTTGCTCCAAACCAGCACAAATTACATAACCGCCATTATCAGGAATTTTCCTGAAAAACACATCAAAATATGCAATGGTATCTTTCATGTTTTTTTCGAAATAACCATTAGACATTGTTAATTCATAAAAATCAGTAACTAAACTTAACTTATTCACATTCATATTGAAAAATCCTTTCATATTTATATTGAAAACATTATATCACTATTGTCAAGATAATAAATATAGTGAATAAAACTTAGTATAAAAGAGTAAATTTGAGGAAAAATAAAAGAAATAACCAAATCGGCCTACATACAAAATTGATAACACGAATAGAATATGATAATATATGTGTAACAAAATCAAGTAATCAATATTTCCCTGCATAGTGCGAGCGAAGGAAATTTTAGAACCAACAGTTAAGGAAAGGGAGTCCGATGCTCTGGGTATGGCGTGCATGCTTACACTTCTTTTAGTAGTAAGAAGCCCAGGAGTACCAAGGCAGACACCCACCTGTGTAAGAGCAGGTCCTTAAAATTTCTATCAAAAACGGCTAAGGCGGGGAACTTTTGTATTATTTCAGGTAGAATTTATAAATTTAACAAAAAAATAACAAATATTTTTTAAAACTATTGCAAATAATAGTTGTATATGATATAAAGTATATATAAGTTTTGAAAGGAGAAATAATATGGATTTAGAAAATAATAACCCAGAGATGGATGAAGAATTAGATAACATCATTTTGTTAAATGATGAAGAAGGTAACCAAGTTAAGTTTGAATTCTTAGACTTAATTGAATATGGAGGAGAAGAATATGTAGTACTTTTACCAGCAGAAGAGGGAGATGATGCTGATGAGGTTGTTATTCTAAAAGTTGAAGACACTGATTCAGAAGATGAAGAATCTTATGTTGGTGTAGATGACCAAGAAGTACTAAATGCAGTATTTGCAATATTCAAAGATAAATTCAAAGATGAATTTAATTTTGTAGATGAATAAAATGAAAGAGGAGATATAGCTCCTCTTTATTTTTAACTAAAACACAAGCAAAGGAACGAAAAAACCTCGGAAACAATATTCCGAGGTTTTGTATTTGCAAAAGTTTATCTCTTTGAAAATTGTGGTGCTTTTCTTGCTTTTTTCATACCATATTTCTTTCTTTCTTTCATTCTAGCATCTCTTGTTAAGAATCCGCTTGATTTTAAAATTGGTCTGAATTCAGAATTTACTTGTAATAAAGCTCTTGCTATACCATGACGAATAGCTCCTGCTTGACCACTAATTCCGCCACCTTTTACTGTACAAATAACATCAAATTTATCTAATGTATTTGTAGCAACTAATGGTTGTCTAACTATAACTTTAAGTGTTTCAACACCAAAATATTCATCTAATTCTTTATTATTTATCTTAATAGAACCATTTCCATTAACTAATCTAACTCTAGCAATAGAGTTTTTTCTTCTACCTGTTCCAATAAATGAAGTTTTTTCTGCCATCTTATTTTACCTCCCAAACTATAGGTTTTTGTGCTTGATTTTCATGTTCGCTACCACTATAAATTCTTACTTTATTAATCATCTGTCTTCCTAATCTATTGTGTGGAAGCATACCCTTAATAGCAAGCATCATAGCTTTTTCAGGATTGTTATTCATCATAACTCTAGCTGATGTTTCCTTCATATTTCCAATATAACCAGTATGATGTCTGTAAACTTTTTGATCTAATTTTTTACCAGTTAAAACAGCATCCTTAGCATTTAATATAATAACATGATCACCTGTATCTATATTAGGTGTAAATGTAGGTTTATGTTTTCCTCTTAATAATTTTGCAGCTTCTGCAGCAACTCTACCTAGTGATTTTCCACTAGCATCAATAATATACCATTGTCTTTTAATATCATTACTCTTAGCAGAGTATGTAGTATTATTCATTGATAATTTCCTCCAATCAAAATTTAAAATAATTAATTTATATAAAATATTTTCCCTAATAGACTACCGGGCAAGGGTCTATTAATAAAAACATTTTTTGACACTTATATAGTATAATATAAAACAAGCCGAAAGTCAAGCGAAAACTGGAAAAATTTAAAATATTATAAAAGAAATGCAATAATTTCTTAAGTAAAGAAACGAAAAAATGTCCAAAAAATTCCTTGAAAGTATTGACATTAAGGTTTAAATAGGATAAACTTTAAATGTAAAATTTTTAAAAAAGCAAAAGCACGAAAAGAAACAAAAAAGAAGGAGAAACCAACCAATGAAAAACGCTCAAACCCTTGGGGCCCTATATATATATATATATATATCGATAATTTTATAAAAAGGAAACTATATATAAGAAGATTAAAAATTAATCTAATGTACAAACTATATATGGTAGGTTTTTTATGCCCACCAAAAGTACAGATAGATTAATTTTAAAATTGAGTATAACAATAACACATTGTTATAATAAAATGCGAGGAGGTTTTTAAATGAGAAACAAAGAGAAAGGAATCACATTAATAGCGTTGATAATCACAATTATAGTGATGTTAATTTTGGTAGGAGTAGTAGTAACAGTAGTAATCCAAAGTAATTTACTAGGAACTGCCAAAACAGCAGGGGACAAATACAAAAAAGCATATGAAGAAGAAAGCAACATGAGCGAAGTAACAATAAATGGAGAAAAATACGACTCAATAGAAGATTACTTAAATGGTAAAACAAAATCACCAGAAGGAGTAGGCGAAAGGTTTAGTGAAACAAAAGAATACACAGATGGTACCAAAACAGCTTGGATACCAGCAGGCTTTACAGTATCAGGAATACAAAGCGAAACAACAATAGATGGAGGTTTAGTAATCTATGATATTCCAGAAGGAATAGAAGTAGACTGGAATGACCCAGATAGTGTAAAACCAGTTTATAATCAATTTGTATGGATACCAGTGGAAGTAAATAAATCAACAGATACAGTAACTAATATAGCAAATTTCTATAGATCAGAGTGGGCAAATAATGCAAGAAGTACAAATCTTACCGAAAGCACAGATTATACAGAACCAAGTACTGAAAATGATACAGCAACAGGAATAGCAAGCCAAATAGCAAATTTAACTGAAAGTATATATAAATATGGAGGATTTTATATAGGCAGATATGAGGCTGGAAGTGAAACTGCAAGAAACGATTCATCTAGTGCTACAACATTAGGAATAAAACAAGACATGTACCCATATGTTTATGTAAAATGGGGAAAAAGCATGAGTGATATTGGAACAGAGGGAGCAGTATATTTATCAAACAGTTTATATAATTCATCAAAACCAAATTATGGAGCAACTAGTATGCTATGTACTGGTGCAACTTGGGATAGCATGCTAAACTTCATAAAAGATTCAGATTATGATGTAACTAGTAGTTTGAAATGGGGGAATTATGCAGATGCAACATATAAAGTTTATAGAGGAAGTATAAATGAAATCAATGAATGGTCTGAAGTAGACTCAACTAATGGTACAGATGTAAGTAATGCAATGTTGACTACAGGAGCATATGAAAGCAACTCCGCAAAAAATATATATGATGTGGCAGGAAATTGTAGCGAAATGACTACTGAATTCCATTCTTCAGGCTATCGAATCATGAGAGGACGGTATGTATGACAATTTAAGTTCCGATTTCTCAGCTAGTTCACGAACAGTGGCTAATTTTGGACCAACAGCAATGCATGGAGCTGTTTCTTTCCGACCAATACTTTATGTAAATATATAGTTTTACAAGATAAATAAGGTGCTAAAATTTAACAGAATTTTAACAGAATATATTAAAAAATAATATTGTATAATATGGTGTGTGTAAATTACATGCCATATTTTTTGTACTTGAAAAGAAAAATAATTAACCAATTAATTGTAAGCAAAAGTTGGAAAATTTTTGAATTTGGTTGCAAATATGTGGAAAATGTGGTATTTTACTGTATGAATAAGAAATTGACAGGTGATGGAGTTGGTAGAGATGGTTGTGGATTTTTTGGAGAGGACATTGGAGAATCAGTATGAGAAGCGTGATGTGGATTTGATTTTGGAGGGATTGAGGAGAAGAAGGAAAACAACTGTTAGGGTAAATACTTTAAAATCAAGTATGAGTGAAATAAAGAAAGTGTTTGAAAATGAGGGGATTTTGTTTAAAGATGTGGAGTGGAATGATTTTGCGTTAATAATTGAAAATGCAGATGAGAGTAGAATACGCAAGTTGGAAGTGTATGAGAGTGGCAAGATATATATGCAAAGTTTGTCTTCTATGATTCCACCAGTAATACTAAATCCACAAGCAAATGAAAGCATACTAGATATGGCAGCAGCGCCAGGTGGCAAAACAACTGAAACAGCCTGCTTATCAAACAATCAAGCAATGATTACTGCTTGCGAAAAAAATAAGATAAGATGTGACAAACTTAAATACAATTTAGAAAAACAAGGAGCAAATAGAATAACAATAATGCAAGAGGATGCAAGAAAATTGAGCGATTTCTTCATGTTTGATAAAATTATGCTAGATGCACCTTGCAGTGGTAGCGGAACAATAAATATAACAGATAGCAATTTGGAAAAATATTTTTCAAAAGAACTGTGTACAAGAGCAGTAAAAACTCAAAAAGAACTATTAGAAAAAGCCGCAAAAATAGTAAAAACAGGTGGCGAAATAGTTTATTCAACTTGCTCAGTACTAAAAGATGAAAACGAAAAAGTTATACAAACCATACTAAATAAAAGCAACTTTGAAATAGTACCAATAGATATGGATTTAACAGGAATTCCAGCTATACCAACAACTATAGAAGGTACACTATGTGTATGCCCAACAGAACTATATGAAGGATTTTATGTGGCAAAATTAAAAAAAATAAATAAAAAGAGGTAAAAATGTATGAAAAAACAAACAATGTACAATACACTATTATCAGAACTTAATAATCAAAACTTAACACCATCAGATTATATACCATTAACAAACTGTATAGAATACAAAATAACACAAGAAGGCAAAGGTGTTACAATAAATTCTGTTCAGTACAAGGTTACAAGTAGAGTTAAAAACTCAGGAAGAATTGATGAGCTATTAAGAGCTGCAACTGAAAAGGTTATAAAAAACAAAAACGGAATATTTGAACATGTTAAAAATAAAAATGCTTCAGAAGAAAACAGTATATACTATTTATATGATAACACATTTTATATACTAGCAACATATCTAATAAGCCCAGCAAACTTATTACTTTATATAGATGATGTAAATGAAGAAGAATATGCAAATCTAATTAACTTCACATATAGATATTGCTCAAACCTTGCCAATACAATATGGGCACTAAGGAGCGAATACGCAAATAAAGTTAGCAATATTAATGAACAAGCAAGACTAAACAAAATCAGCAACGACATAAGCACTGCAGCACAAATAGACTCAGCACCAAAGTTTGCAACAATTATGGGAGACATTCGTAAAAACTGGTTTGATACTTACGATTTCTTTGGAAATATATTCATCGAATCTTCTTTAAGAGGAGGAGACATTGCAACGCTATATGCAAAAAATGTAACAACAGAAAACCTTGAGAAATTCTATGGAATGAGCAATTTAAAAAGAACAACACTAATAAATTTAAACAATATAGTAGAAGAATTTATCAAAAATTTCTATAATGATATGATCTCCTATATAATGAACGAATTAACAAGCGTATTCGACCCAATGGTATTTCATAAAAGAGATTTAAAACATAGACCTTATGATAAAGAATTATGGAAAGAAGAGATATGCAATATTCCATTAGAGGATGTGAAAAAGTTTAAAATACTATGTTCTTTCTATAAAATAGAATACACAGATTTATTTGAACCAGAATTTAAAAGAATAATTGAGCATTACAAACAAACTGGAGACTTTAATTATACAGATAAAGACATAGAACTATATAAAGCATTAAATGGTGTAGAAGATCTAGGAACAGTCTACAGTCTATACAAAGTGTATCAAAGCTACATTGATGAAAAACTAGAAGAAGAAACCCAAAAGCTTATAGAAAAAGGAGATTGCATAAAAATTTCAGATGCCTTCAAGGATATAGAAGAAGAGATAACAAACAACACATTTTTTGAAAATGAATACAAAGACTATGCAAAGAAAAAATTGCGTGTGGCAAGAAATAAATTGTTAAATTATCCACATTTCATAAATGCGTAAGCTAAAAAGAGAAAACGCTACTTACTCTACAGGTTTTAAGTGATTATCAAATAATGAACTTGCTAGAAAAACGAAAAGAAGCACTAAAAAACACAAGGTATATTTTACGAATATAAAAATGAAGCAACAGATTTAGTTATAGGCAATAAAACAATTTTTGGAGGAATACAATATAATTTTTAGTCGATAATCGCCTGCTTTTGTGATATAAATAGAGTGAAATAGGAGAAAAATACATGGAAAAGAATAGATGCAAATGGTGCAACATGCACAATTCATTATACATAAAGTACCACGATGAAGAATGGTGCCAACCCCAATTTGATGATAAATATTTGCTAGAAATGCTAATATTAGAGTCCTTCCAAGCAGGGCTTTCTTGGGAATGTGTGTTAAACAAAAGGGAAGATTTTAGAAAAGCTTATGAAGATTTTGATATTGATAAAATATGCGAGTTTGATGAGAACAAAATAAATGAACTCATATCAAATGAAAAAATAATAAGAAACAAACTAAAAATAAAAGCTAGTATAAACAATGCAAAAATTTTTAAAAACATACAAAACGAATATGGTACTTTTCACAATTATTTAAAAACATTTACTCAAGATAAAACAGTTTATGAAACAGATAAAACAACATCAAATCTTTCAGACAAAATCTCAAAGGACCTGCAACAAAAGGGAATGAAGTTTGTTGGCTCAACAATAATTTATTCATATTTGCAGGCAATAGGTGTAATATATTCACATGATGAAGAATGTTTTTTATATAAAAATAAGGAGGCTAAAAATGCAATATATAGCGTTATTAAGAGGAATAAACATAAGCCGGGAAAAACAAAATTCCAATGGCAGAGCTAAAAAAAGAATTTGAAACACTAGGTTTTAAAAATGTAACAACATATCTAAACAGTGGAAATGTTATATTCACAAGTAATATTCAAGATGAAAACACAATAACAAATACTATCCATAAAATGATAGAAGAAAAGTTCAAACTTGATATTCCAGTTTTCATAATAGAAGCAAGCAAACTAAAAGAACTCTTAGAAAATCAGCCAGAATGGTGGGGAACAGCAAACAAAGAAATTTATGATAATATCATATTCATAATACCACCAACAACCTATGAAGAAGTCTATAAGGCACTAGGAGAACCAAAGCAAGAACTTGAAAAAATAAAAGAGTACAAAAACAACATCTTTTGGTCATATAGCTTAAAAGATTATAGAAAAACAAACTGGTGGGCAAAAACAGCAAATACAAGCATAAGCCAATCAATTACAATAAGAACTGCAAATACAATGAGGAAAGTATTGGAATTGTGCGATAAATAATGAAAGTGTAAAGGAGAAATTAAAATTGAACAATATAGAAATTTTAAAAGATTTAATCATATATCAAAGTCAAAACAATGAGAATATTTCAGTAGAGGTTTTATATAACGAAGAAGATTTTTGGCTAACTCAAAAATCAATGTCAAAATTATTTAATGTTGCAGAAAATAATATAACATATCATTTACAAAACATCTTTAAAACTGGAGAGCTTGAGGAAAGTCGAACTACTCAAAAAATTAGAGTAGTTCAAAATGAAGGAATTAGAAGGGTTTCAAGAAATGTGACATTTTACAGTTTAGATGCAATTATAGCAGTTGGGTATAGAGTAAATTCAAAAGAAGCCACTGATTTTAGAATTTGGGCTACAAAAACTCTAAAAGAGTATATAAAAAAAGGCTTTGTTCTTAACAGTGAAATGCTAAAAAATGGACCTAAGTTCGGAAAAGATTACTTTGATGAATTATTAGCTAAAATAAAAGAAATTCGAGCAAGTGAAAGAAGATTTTATCAAAAAATAACAGATATATATAAAGAATGTAGTTTCGATTATGATAAAAACAGTGAAACAACACAAGAATTCTATAAAAATGTTCAAAACAAGCTACACTATGCGATTACTGGTTTAACAGCACCTGAAATAATTTATAATAGAGCTGATAGTAAACAAAAAAACATGGGCTTAACTACTTGGAAAAATGCACCAAATGGAAAAATACTCGAAACAGATGTAACAATAGCTAAAAACTATCTATCTAAAGAAGAAATTATGGAGCTTAATGATTTAGTATCCATGTACCTTGATTACGCTGAAAGACAGGTAAGATTAGGAAAAGTTATTTCTATGCAAGAGTGGAAAGATAAGTTAGAAGTTTTTCTAAAAATAAATGAGTATAACATTTTAAAGGATAATGGAAAAATAAAAAGGGAAATAGCGAATAAATTAGCTCTAGATGAATATAAGAAATATAGAATTGTGCAAGATCAAAATTATATTTCTGATTTTGATGATTTAATAAATGAAACAAAAAAATTAAATAACGTTTAAAATTTTAAAAAACTATTGACTCTCCCCTTACAGTAGGTTGTATAAATAAAACAAGGAGGAAAAATATGTATAAAATAGGAGAATTTTCTAAGCTATCTAAAACTACAATAAAGGCACTAAGATATTATGAAAAAGAAGGATTGTTAAAACCTACTTTTATAGACCAATATACTAGTTACAGGTATTATGAAAGTAGCCAGTTATTAGATGTTTCAAAAATAGTATCGCTAAAACAGGCAGGGTTATCTATTAAGGATATTAAAAAGGTTTTAGATGGATATGACATGACAAAAATACTTGAAGCCAAGAAACGAGAATTAGAAAAAAATCTTATTAATTGCAATATTGAACTTTCTAAAATTAATTATTTATTGGAGGGAAAAAATATGAAGAATGAGATTTTTATTAAGGATATACCAGCATATATTGTTTATTACAAAGATGGAATAGTAGCTGATTTTAGCAAAATATCAGACTTTGCTTTGCAAGCAGGAAGTGAGTGTGCACAAACAAATCCTGAAATAAAATGTGTAACACCAGACTATTGTTACATAAGCTATTTTGATGGAGAATACAAAGAAAAGAACATTAAAATTAGATATGCTCAAGCAGTTGAAAAAGTTGGAAAAGAAACTGAAACACTTAAGTTTATGAAAACTAACCCAATTACAGCAATATGTATTTACCACAAAGGTGCCTATGCGAACTTAAGGGATTCATACAATACAATTTTAAAATATATTGAAGATAACGGATATGAAATAATAGACAACCCAAGAGAATGTTACATTGATGGTTGCTGGAATAAAGAAAATGAAAACGACTATTTAACAGAAATACAATTTCCAGTTAGAAAAAAATAGTATTAAATATAAAGCAGATAATTAGTTGATAATTATCTGCTTTTGTGATAATATAATTTAAGCAAAATATGAGGTTAAAAGAAAAATAAAGTCTATGAATGGCTAGAAAATTTATAAAATCAAAAATTCAAATAAAGGAGATGAAGAAAATGTCTAAAAATTTAATTATAAGAAGTAGTAGTGCAGAGTTCTTAATATTTGAAAGACAAACTCATGATAAGGGCATTCAGGTTAGATTTGAAGAAGGAGATTTATGGTTAACTCAAAAGGCTATAGGAGAACTTTTTAATACAACAAGAAATAATATAACTATGCACATAAATGAGATTTACAATAGTTATGAGTTAGATGAAAAATCAACTAGTAAGAAATTCTTACTAGTTCAAAATGAGGGAGATAGAGAAGTAAAAAGAAATGTGTTATATTATAATTTAGATATGGTTATTTCTGTTGGATATAGAGTTAATTCTGAAAGAGCAGTTCAATTTAGAAGATGGGCAACCAATATACTGAAAGAATTTTCTAAAAAGGGTTATATAATAGATAAAAAGAGAATGGAAAATGGATCTTTTTTCGATGAAGATTATTATGAATCATTACTAGCAGAAATTAGAGAAATAAGATTATCTGAAAGAAGATTTTATCAGAAAATAACTGATATATATGCAACTAGTGTTGATTATGATAAAAAGTCGCCAACAACAATAAATTTCTTCAAAAAGGTTCAAAACAAAATGCATTATGCTGTATCTAAACAAACGGCTGCAGAGATAATTTATAATAGAGTGGATAGTAAAAAGGAATATATGGGGCTTACATCATGGAGAAATAGTCCTAACGGAAAGATATTAGAAACTGATGTTGTAATTGCTAAGAATTATTTATCGCAAGAAGAATTAGAACAACTTGAAAGAATTGTATCTGCGTTTCTAGATTTAGCGGAAGCAAGGGCAAAAAGAAATATTCCAATGACAATGGAAGATTGGGCAACAAGAATTGACAAATTTTTGCTGGCTGATGATAGGGATATACTAAAAGATGCTGGAAAAATATCTCATGAAATTGCTTGTGATAAAGCCTTAACAGAATTTGAAAAATATAGAATTAAACAGGATAAATTGTACAAATCTGATTTTGATTTACTGATAGAGGAAACCAAATAAATAAATTAAGGAGAGTTTTATGAATAAAGAACTATATGATCTTTAAAAGAAAATCATTCCATTTATTTAGAAATATTGGTAACGAACATATTACGGAAGAAGAATTAAAAGATATAGAAGAATTCTATAAACTAAAACTCTTAGTAGATGGTATTAATGTAAAAATAAAAATAGTAAAAGATAAAACAACCTGTAACAGAGGGCAAGAATACTGTATATTGTTTTACTCTGAAAGAAAAAACAGTGATTTTCGAAAGAATAAAAACGTGCATATAAAGAAAAAATTTTAATTATAGATTAAAATTATATAAAAAACTACTTGACAAGAAAATATAAAATGATATATATTAGTTGTGTAAATTATTCTAAAAAATTAAAGTACATTGAACAGTACATAGAAAAGTAAAAAAGCAAAGTTTATTTGCAAAAGCTGTTATTCCAATGTGCGAAAAGGAAAGAATAATTTGCAAGAAAACAAAGCAAAATAACAATAGGAGAAAAACAAAAAAACATAAGAAGGAGGAAATAAGAAAATGCAAAATAGAAACGAAGGTATAACATTAATTGCCTTAATAATCACGATAATAGTAATGTTAATTCTAGTAGGAGTAGTAGTAACGGTAGTAATTCAAAGTGATTTACTAGGAACCGCAAAAACAGCAGGAGACAAATACAAAACAGCATATGAAGATGAGAGTAATATGAGTGAAGTAACCATAAATGGAGAAAAATATGCTTCAATAGAGGATTATATAGAATCAACAAAACCATTACCAGAAATAAAAGCTGGAGATAGAGCAGAGGAAACATCAAAATACCAAACGGCAGTAATACCAAAAGGCTTTACAGTATCAAAAATACCAGAAGAAACAACAATAGATGGAGGACTAGTAATATATGATATACCAGCAGGAACAACACCAGACTGGTCAAATCCAGATAGCGTAAAAACAAAATATAACCAATTTGTATGGATACCAGTGAAAGTCAATAAAACAACAGAACCAGTAGATACAGAAACAAATATAGCAGCATTTAGAAGAAGTAACTGGGCTGAAAACGAAGCAACAGGAGGAGAAAGAAAAACAGGATTAGATGCAAAATATACAGAACCAAATGCTACTAATGATACAGATGATAAAACAGGTATAGCAAACCAAATAGCAAATTTAACAAAAAGTATATATAAATATGGAGGATTTTATATAGGCAGATACGAGGCAGGAAGTGAGACAGAAAGAACAGATAGCTCATCCCAAACAGCAGAATTTGTAGTGCAACAAGATAAATACCCATATAACTATATAAAATGGGGAAAAAATATGTCTGATGTGAGTGAAGGTGCAGTATATTTATGTAACAACTTATATACTCCAAAAAATGCAAATTATGGAGCAACGAGTATGCTATGTACAGGAGCTAGTTGGGACAGTATGCTAGATTTTATAAAAGATTCAAGCCACAGTGTAACAGATAGTACCACATGGGGAAATTATAAAAATTCAGAAACATTTGAAATTACCAGAGGGTCTTACGCAGTTTATAACGTAAGCAATGATACTCTTGGAGGTTTTAACAATGTGGAAAGTAAATATTCAAAAATGAAAGATACATCTATTTTACTAACCACAGGAGCAACAGAAGAAAGGAACGCCGCTAAAAACATATATGATATAGCAGGAAATGTTAGTGAATGGACAACAGAGTCTCATTCTTCAAGCTATCGAGTTGACAGGGGACGGTATGTACCTTGGCACTATCTATCCAGCGAGTGACCGCAGCGACTGCTATCCGGCCAACCGCAGCGACTGCACAGGCTTTCGTCCAGCACTTTATGTAAAGCTATAGGCTTGCAGGCGAATTGGTAATTGAATAAATGATGGTAGTTTTAGGGTAAGACTACCAGAAGTTAAGTATTCTTAGCGAATTTTATACGCTAAGTGAAGGCAAATTTTCCCTTGAAAAACAAGGGAAAATTTGCTTAACTCACGTGGCGCCACTAGCGTGGCGCTTTTTCTGCGTTTTAGAGGCTTATAATAGCCTCTAAAATAGGAGAAAAAGCTGTAACTTGTAATGACCATTGCATGTTAGAAGTTTAAGCTGTGTAAATGGAAAATAAATGCCCAATATAGGCTTTCGTCCAGCACTCTAATACAAATTTGAGATTATGTGTTTTAAGGAATACATACAGTAAAGATATTAGTATTAAAGAGATTTATTCCTTCCTAATTTAGGTAAAAATGTAACAATAAAATGTGTAATAGAAATATTCCATTGATAATTATCTGCTTTTGTGATAATATAATTTAAGCAAAGTATCATAAAGGAAGATGATTATGTTAGAGATTAGAAAAGTTTTAAATGAAGAAATGAAAGATGCTTTAAAATTAGTATGGAGAGTATTTCTAGAGTATGAAGCACCTGATTATACTGATGAAGGTATAAAAGAATTTAAAAAATCTATTGATGATGTGAATTGGGTTAATGCAAGAGAATTTTATGGCGCATTTATTGAAGAAAAACTAGTTGGAGTAATCGCAACAAAAGATGCAACTCATATTGCATTATTCTTTGTAGATCGCAAATTCCAAGGACAAGGTATTGGTAGAAAACTGTATAATAAAATAATCGAGTTAAATAATCGAGGATTTTTTACAGTAAATTCATCACCTTGTGCACACGAAATATATAAACATTTAGGGTTTGTGGATACAGACACAGAGCAATGTATCAATGGTTTAAGATTTTACCCTATGAAAAATAGTAAGGTGTAAGGAGGAGTATATGAATAAATTAAAAAATATTGAAAAATAACATATAAATATTAACTAAGGAGAGAGAAAATGAATATTAAAGATTACGGTTTTAAAGATAATATAAATACAGACAAAACTATAGCCAGAATTATTGCCACACATAAGGATAGGTACGAAATTGTATGCAATGAAGGGCAAGGGTTTGCGCAAATAAAAAGAGGATGCTATTACGATAACCCAGATAGCATTTACCCAACAACAGGAGATTTTGTTGCAATTCAATGGAACCCAACTGGAGATAGTATGATTTATGAAACACTAAAAAGGGAAAGCTCTTTTTCAAGAACGGCATCAACTAGCGATAGAAACCACAAACTACATAATCAGCATGAACAGCTAGTTGCAGCGAATTTTGACTATGTGTTTATAATTCAATCATTAAATAATAATTTCAACTTACATAGAATAGAAAGATATTTAAGTTTAGCCTGGGAATCTGGTGGGGTACCAGTTATAGTATTAACAAAGATGGACTTGGTTCCAAATGTTCAAGAATATATTAAACAGGTTGAAAATATTGCATTTGGAGTAGAAATTTATGCAGTAAGCTGTGTAACAAAACAAGGACTAGATAACTTAGAAAAATACTTTTCAAAAGGAAATACAATTGTATTTTTAGGCTCATCAGGAGTTGGAAAATCAACACTTGTGAATACTTTATATGGAAAAGAAGTAATGAAAACTTCTGAAATTCGCGAAGAAGATTCAAGGGGAAGGCATACAACCACATCAAGAAACCTAATAATGTTACCAAATGGTGCAATGATTATAGATACACCAGGTATGAGGGAGCTTGGAATGTGGGATGCAGAAAGTGGAATAAGTAAAACATTTCAGGATATAGAGAAATATCTAGGAATGTGCAAATATTCAAACTGTACACATACAAACGAGCCAGGATGTAGAATTTTAGAAGCAATAGAAAAAGGCGAAATACAAAGAGGAAGATTTGAGGAGTATTTAAAGCTTCAAAAAGAATCAGAGTACAATACTAATTCTGAAGAATATTTGAAAAATAAAAAAGAAAAATTTAAGCAAATATCCAAAATGAATAGATACAATAAAAAGTAATGGAAACCATTGAAAGTAAGTAGCTTTTGTGATATAAATATTCTATAAATTTTTTGGGGAGGTATTTTATGAAAGATTTTTTTAAGAACAATAAAACTAAAGTCGCTATAATAATTGGAGTTATAATATTAGCGATAGTAGTTTGCACTCTTGCATTTGGCAACAAAGATGAAAACAAAACAGGAAATTCAACAAAACAAGAACCACAAAAATTAACTCAGGCAGTGGCTCAGAAGAATAACAAAAATGAAACAGATTATAAAAAAATAGCAACAGGAGCGGAAATATTAAATGAGGAGTCAATGTTTACAGAATATACATTTACAACAAACAATAGCTTATACATCTTTGATAAAGATAAGTTAGACGAAGGAATTTTTACCTACGAAAGGGTATATGATATTCCAAGCAATATAAAGGTATTAAATATAATGCCAAACTATGGTGCTGACATAATGTTTGTTGATACAAATGATACAGTATATAAGTTATATGATGAAAACATTGATAATAAAAAAGCTGGAACAAGCTATGAAAGCTTTAAAATGGCACAATACAGATTTGAAAAAAGTTATATAGAATCATATTCAGAGCTATATATTGGCAAGAAGATGTCTTACGACTTTGTAGCAAATGAATTAATTGTAAAAGATAATAAATTATATATGCACGATTATGAAAGGCCAGTAAACATAACAGAAATTAAAGGCAATTATGAAGGAGAAAAAATAATTAGAATATATAACGAAAAAATACTAAAAACAGATAAAGGCTTTTATGAAATATACAGCTATTACACAGGCAATGGACCAGATACAACAACAATGAAAATTGAGCTTTTAAGTAAATATTATGATGAAGTTCTAACCTTCACATATAAATATGTAATACTAAAAGACTACACATTAATACCAATGAAAGACTTAATTCCAGACTATGGCGAGAACTACTACAAAACGCCAAGAGGAGAAAAGCCAGATTCATTTGTAATATAGCTTATAAAGGTGAACAAAAATGAGATATAAAATAACAAAAAGCAGATATTCTTGAACTTAAGGCAAAAGAAAAAACAGAGAATACATCAGGCTTTTGGTGGTGTGGAAGATACGAAATGCACAAATGGAGAATGCCAATTCATGATATAGATGTTGAAGAGAAAAATTTACTTCTATATGTATGAGGATAGGAAAAGTAAAAAAAGTTTGGTGATAAATACCAAAAAAAGATAAAAAATTAATTTTAAAAAAGAGGTAAAACAATGAAAAATTTTGGAAATGTACTATGGGGTATAGTACTAATTATAATAGGTATAATAGTAGGAGGAAATGCACTTGGTATTACAAACATAAACATATTTTTTGATGGTTGGTGGACATTGTTCATCATTGTACCTTGTTTTATAGGACTATTTAAAGAAAGAGAAAAAACAGGGAATATTATAGGGTTACTAATAGGTGTAGCACTATTGCTATCTTGCCAAAACATATTAGACTTTGATATAATTTGGAAATTAGCACTTCCAGTAATATTAATAGTTATAGGATTATCATTTATTTTTAAAGATACATTTGATAAAAAAGTAAGTGAAGAAATAAAAAAACTAAATGAAAAGAAAAATAAAGATAATGAATATTGCGCAACATTTTCAGGTCAAAATGCTAATTTCGATGGAGAAAAATTTAATGGAGCTAACCTAACAGCAGTATTTGGAGGGGTAAAGTGCGATTTAAGAAATGCAATAATTGAAGAAGATGTTTTAATCAATACATGTAGTGTATTTGGAGGAATAGATATATTAATTCCAGATAATGTAAAGGTGAAAGTAAAATCATCATCAATTTTTGGTGGAGTAGATGAAGAAAAGAAAAACAAAATAGAAAATAATGAGGCACATACAATATACATAAATGCAACATGTATATTTGGAGGTGCTGATATAAAATGACAACAGCACAAAAAATAATTAAATATCTAGCAATAGCTTTGGCAATATCTATAATAGTTTCAATATTTTCTGCAATAGCAGGGGGAATATTTGGCTTAGCTAGTGTTCTAGGTTTAAGAAAAAATAAGGCAATAGGAGAGATGAAAGCTATAGATTTTGAAAACAGTGAAGTTGCAACGTTAGATATAGATGTGGCATTTACAAATTTAACTATAAAAACAGGAGAAACTTTAAAAGCAGAAACAAATAATAGCAATATTAATTGCAAACAGAACTATCAAAATCTACAAATCAAAGAAAAATCACGCAAGTGGTTTGGCAATAATGGTGAAGGCGATTTAGTGGTATATGTTCCAAAGAACATAGAATTCGAAACAATAAGAATAAATGCAGGAGCAGGAAAAATCAATATAGAAAGCTTAAATACAAAAGAGCTAGTACTTAACCTAGGAGCCGGAAATACAGAAATATCTAGGGTAAATGTAAGCCAAAAATGTAGCATAGATGGCGGAGTTGGAAAACTAAGTATTCTATCAGGAACAATAAATAACCTAGACTTAGATATAGGAATAGGCCAAACAGATTTGGTTTCAAAAATTACAGGCAAAAGTGATATAAACTCTGGAATTGGAAAAGTAAGCATAAGGCTTCTTGGAGACAAAGACAACTATAAATTCAAAATCAATAAAGGTATAGGAGTAATAGATATTGCTGGAGAAGAAATGAAAGATGGCCAAGAATGGGGCAATGGAAAAAACTATATTGATATAGATGGAGGAATAGGAGAAATTAAAATTGATTTTTAATTAAAGGAGCAAATTATGAATGAAATAAAAGTTAAATCAATTTATAAACATTTTAAAGGAAACTTATACTTAGTTGAGGATATTGCAACACACAGTGAAACAAGAGAAAAATATGTAGTATATAGAGCTTTGTATGGAGATGTGGGATTGTATATAAGACCTTACGATATGTTTGCTTCAGAAGTTGATCATGAAAAATACCCAGATGTTAAGCAAAAATATAGATTTGAATTGCAAAATATAGAAAGTGTTAATAAATATAATGTAGTGGATAATATTCACGGAAGTCCTTTGCAAAATGTGTAAAACACTGAAAAAAGTCCTTCGAAAAATGTGTAAGTTTACACAAAAGTCGTTTGATTTTTGTGATAAATAATGATATACTATATATAATATATCAATAGGAGGGTGGTTATATGTATAGAAGCAAAATGGAAGAATTAAAAAAATGGAAAGAATCATCAAACAGAAAACCTCTAATTATAAGAGGTGCAAGACAAGTTGGAAAAACATGGTTAATGAAAGAATTTGGAAAAGAGTGTTATGAAAAATGTGCGTATATAAATTTTGATGACAATACAAGAATGAATAAACTTTTTGATGAAGATTTTGATTTAGATACAATAATACAAGGTCTAAAAATAGAATCAGGTGTAAACATTGAACCAGAAAACACATTAATAATTTTAGATGAAATTCAAGAAACGCCTAAGGCATTAAAAGCGCTAAAATATTTTTGCGAAAATGCCAGAGAATATCATATAGTATCAGCAGGTTCTCTTTTAGGAGTAGCAATACATGGCGGAACTTCGTTTCCAGTTGGAAAAGTAGATTTTTTAGATTTGACACCATTAAGTTTTTTTGAATTTTTAGAAGCATTGGGCGAAAAAGAATTGCTTCAATTATTAAAAAATAATGATTTTGATATGATTAATGTATTTAGCAGCAAATTAAAAGAGTACTTAAAACTTTATTATTATATTGGAGGAATGCCTGAAGTAGTGAGTTCTTATGTAGAATATAAGGACTTGTTAGAAGTTCGTAGAATACAGAAAACATTATTAGATGACTATGAACAAGACTTTTCTAAACATGCTCCAAGTAATATAGTTCCAAGAATTAGACAGTTATGGAATAATATACCTACACAGCTTGCAAAGGAAAATAAAAAATTTATTTATGGTCTGATAAGAGATGGAGCAAGAGCGAGAGAATACGAAATAGCATTATCTTGGCTAATAGATTGTGGTCTCATATATCAAGTAAATAGAGTAAATAATTGTAAAATACCATTATCAGCATACCAAGATTTTAACGCATTTAAATTATATCTATTAGATGTTGGTCTATTAGGTGCTATGGCTGGAATAGATTCCAAAACATTACTAGAAGGAAACGACATATTTGAAGAATTTAAAGGAAGTTTAACGGAGCAATATGTTCTATGTCAATTAAAACAATGTACAGAACTGGATGTGTTCTATTGGTCATCTGATACAGGCACAGCTGAATTAGATTTTATAACACAAATTGGAAAAAATAATATTCCCATAGAAGTAAAAGCAAGTGAAAATTTACAGGCTAAAAGTTTAAAATCATTTGTACAAAAATATAATACTAAAATTAATGTAAGAACATCAATGTCTAATTATAGAAAGGAAGATTGGATTATAAATATACCTCTATATTGTATAAGTAATATAGAGAAAATAATTAATTGAATTAATTTCATAATGATAAAAAGGAAAAAAAATAATGAACCAAGATTCAGAAATGCTAGAAGTATATACCGAAGACAACAAGACTAAAATAGGCATTGCAGATAGAGGAGTTGTGCACTATTGCAATTTATGGCATCGAGAAATTGCGTGTTGGGTGGTTAATGAAAAAAACGAAATACTCTTGCAACGAAGAAGTAGTAACAAAAAGCAATCCCCCAATATGCTATCCATAACAGCAGGACATGTTGATTTAAACGAGCTTCCATTTGAAGCAACTTTAAGAGAAATAAAAGAAGAAATTGGACTAGATATACAACAGCAAGAACTTATGTTTCTTGACACATTCAAAGCTAAAAATCCAAATAATTATCACTTTAAATATGTATATCTTTTAAGAACAGACAAAAAAATAGAAGAGCTTACAATGCAAGAAAATGAAGTAAGTGAACTGCTATATGTGAGCATAGATAAGTTAAAGAAAATGCTAAAAGAACCAAACACAGAGCTTACATTTGCACATCAATATTATACACCAATTATATTGGAAAAAATAGAAAAAACTTTATTTATGTAAAATAGTAACTCTTGGGCAACAGATGCTTATTCTACAAGAGATTATTTGTGCTTGAAACTGTAGAATAAGATGGAATAAGAAAGATATAAATTAAGATTTAATTTATATAAATTCGTATTTTCAATAAGATTCTTATCTTTAGCATCTATATTTTTTTCTCCTCTTTTGCCAGATAAAGTATAATTAACCCTTACTGGAACTTTTTTATTCAATGTAACTGTTTTATTCAATAACGAATCAAATGAAGTTTCCCATGCTTTTTCCATATTCTTCTTGGAACAAGTATTACCACAATGTGGACATGGAAAAGAATCTTTCATTATTTCTTTATCTAAATCAACAGCTTCGTCCCATAAAACAATCTCATTTCCGCAAGATGGGCAAACAAAAACATCACTCCATATTGTATAATTAATTTTGGCTTTTTTACCATCTACCTCAGTTTCATACATCCATCCAAGTTCTTTTTCTACTTGTTCTAGAATTCTTAATGCTTTTCTTTCAAAAGCTTTGGGGTCGAATTTTAGATTATATGTAGCTGCTATTAAAGAGGCAATAGGAGATAGGTCAGAACAGATACTATGTCTGACTCCAATTTCAGCTTTCTCTCCTTTTTTTAATAAAGCCTTTACATCATTCTCTGAGCCACATAACTGTGCTGCAACACCGGTCATTCCAGTGCCACAAAAACCATCGAATACAATATCGCCAGGTTGCGTGTAATGTAATATATAACGCATTATTGCAGGATGTGGTACCTTTGTATGGTAGGCATGAGCCATATAAATCGGGTTGTTTTTCCCTTCACTGACGTCAGCTGCGTATGGCGTTTTTACCTCAAAATTTGCTTTACGTTTCCCTTCTTTTTCCAATTCAACTTTTTCCTTTTCCCATTCTTCGATAAAATCATTTAGCCAAGGATTGGGGCAAGCCGTATAATAAGGAGGATCGGAGAGATTGATTATATCATCATCCTCTCCAATTGGGAAACCTTCGATTTGTTTCAACTCTGGCAGTTTTTTACGAAGCTCTGCACGAAAATACTCACGACGGGCATCTTCGCTTGGGAATTCCATTCCTAAACAAACAACTTTATCTGGTACAATCTTTGTTTCTTCAAATTCATCATCAAGAAACAATCT
>ERZ824488.695-NODE-695-length-42558-cov-3.697763_pt1 | contig 42558 bp, 38 predicted proteins | sample MGYA00519936_ERZ824488 | MGnify/ENA primary metagenome ERZ824488 (study PRJEB31778, sample SAMEA3449153) | human gut metagenome | biome: human gut; feature: human-associated habitat; material: faeces | place: United Kingdom | collected 2010/2012 ... | reverse complement strand
CCGCTAACCCTGCTGCAATTTTTCTTTCAGATATTTGCCGGTATAGCTTCCGGGCGTCTGCGCGATCTGCTCGGGCGTGCCGGCAGCGACGACGGTGCCGCCCTTATCGCCGCCCTCCGGCCCCATATCGATGATATAGTCGGCGTTTTTGATCAAATCCAGATTGTGCTCGATGACGACGACGGTGTTGCCCGCGTCGACGAGGCGGTTGAGCACCTCGCGCAGCTTGTCCACGTCGGCGGTGTGCAGGCCGGTCGTCGGCTCGTCCAGCACATAGAGCGTGCGGCCGGTCGCGACCTTGGACAGCTCGGTGGACAGCTTCACGCGCTGCGCCTCGCCGCCCGACAGCGTGGTGGACGCCTGCCCGATCTTGATATAGCCCAGCCCCACCTCGGACAGCGTTTTGAGCTTGCGGTAGATGCGCTTGTAGTTGGCGAAGAATTCGCAGCCCTCGTCCACGGTCATCTCGAGCACGTCGTAGATGCTTTTGCCCTTGTATTTGACCTCGAGCGTCTCACGGTTGTAGCGGCGTCCCTTGCAGACGTCGCAGGTGACGTAGACGTCGGGCAGGAAGTGCATTTCGATGACGAGCGTGCCGTCGCCCTGACAGGCTTCGCAGCGGCCGCCCTTGACGTTGAAGGAGAAGCGCCCCTCCTTATAGCCGCGCGCCTTCGCCTCGGGCGTGGCGGCGAACACGGCGCGGATGTCGGCGAACAGTCCCGTATAGGTCGCGGGGTTCGAGCGCGGCGTGCGGCCGATGGGCGACTGGTCGATGGCGACGATTTTATCGATTTCCTCCGCGCCGAGGATGTCGGCGTGCTTGCCGGGCGTCGGCATCTGGCGGCCGAGCCGGCGACCGACGCCGTTGAGCAGAATCGAGTTGACCAGCGACGACTTGCCCGAGCCGGACACGCCGGTCACGCAGACAAAGCGGCCGAGCGGGAAGGCGACGTCGATGTTTTTCAGATTGTTCTCGCACGCGCCCTTGACGGTGATCCACTTGCCGTTGCCCGGGCGGCGGACGGCGGGCACCTCGACGCGGCGGCGGCCGGAAAGGTAATCGCCGGTCACGGAGCCTTCAAACCGCATCAGTTCCTCCGGCGTGCCGGAGAAAATGACGCTGCCGCCGTGCACGCCGGCCGCGGGGCCGATATCGACGATATAGTCCGCCTCGCGCATCGTTTCCTCGTCGTGTTCGACGACGATGAGCGTATTGCCCAAATCGCGCAGGCGCTTGAGCGTGTCGATGAGCTTGCCGTTGTCGCGCTGGTGCAGGCCGATGCTCGGCTCGTCGAGGATATACAGCACGCCGACGAGCGACGAGCCGATCTGCGTGGCCAGCCGGATGCGCTGCGCCTCGCCGCCCGACAGCGAGCCGGCCTTGCGGGCGAGGGTGAGATACTCCAGCCCCACGCTTTTGAGGAAGCCCAGCCGCGAGCGGATTTCCTTGCGGATTTCCTTGGCGATCATTTCCTCGGTTTTGTTCAGCTTCAAATTCTCAAAGAAATCGACCAGCGCGCTCACCGAAAGCGCGCACAGCTCGCTGATGTTCAGCCCGCCGACGGTGACAGCGAGCGACTCCTTCTTCAGCCGCCGGCCGCCGCAGGTCGGGCAGGGCACGTCCTTCATAAACGCCTGATAATACTCACGCTGCTCGAAATCGGTCTGCGCGTCGTAGCGGCGCTTGACCGCCTCCAGCACGCCCTCGAAGCGCGGCTCGGTATAGTCGTGCTTTTTCTTGTCCTTCATATTTCCGTACAGCAGCACGCGGAGCGCCTCGTCGGAAAAATCCTTGATCGGCGTGTGGAGCGTAAAGCCGTACTTCTTCCCCAGCGCCGTGAACAGCGTGCCGGAATAGCTGCCCGGCTCGATGGTCTTAAAGCCGTTGACCACGATCGCGCCGCCGAACAGCGACAGGTTTTTGTCGGGGATGACCAGATCGGGCGAAACGACGAACGACTCGCCGAGACCGTCGCAGTCGGGGCAGGCGCCGAACGGGCTGTTGAACGAGAACATGCGCGGCGCCAGCTCGCCGAGCGAGATGCCGTGCGTCTTGCAGGCGTAGTTCTGCGAGAAGGTCAGCTCCTCCTCCGTGCCGTCCGGGTTGAGGATGACCACGCGGACCATCCCGCCCGCCAGCGACGCGGCGGTTTCGATGCTGTCGGTCAGACGGGTGCCGATGGTCTCCTTCTGCATCACAAGGCGGTCAACGACAATGTCGATGGAGTGCTTGATGTTTTTATCCAGCTCGATTTTTTCCGACAGGTCGTACATGCTGCCGTCCACGCGCACGCGGACATAGCCGCTTCTGGACGCGTCCTCGAACACCTTCTCGTGCATACCCTTCTTCGCACTGACGACCGGCGCCAGCACCATAAAGCGCACGCCGTTTTCCAGTTCCGTAAGCTGCGAGACGATCTCATCGACCGACTGCTGCTTGATGACCTCGCCGCAGACCGGACAGTGGGGTACGCCGATGCGCGCGTAGAGCAGGCGGAGGTAATTGTAGATTTCCGTCACGGTGCCGACCGTCGAGCGCGGGTTCTTCGAGGTCGTTTTCTGGTCGATGGAGATCGCCGGCGACAGCCCCTCGATGGAATCGACGTCCGGCTTGTCAAGCTGCCCGAGGAACATCCGCGCGTAGGACGAAAGCGACTCGACGAACCGGCGGTGTCCCTCCGCGTACAGCGTGTCGAACGCCAGCGAGGACTTGCCCGAGCCGGAAAGCCCCGTAAACACGATGAATTTGTCGCGCGGGAGCGTGAGCGAGATGTTTTTCAGGTTATGCACCCGCGCGCCTTTGATGATGATGTCCGATGATGCCATTTGCTTTTTCTCCTTCGTAAATGCGATGCACGGCTAAACCAGAGGGGCGAACAGCCGCATGACGCGGCCCGCCATCCGCTTGAAAAGGTTATAGCTTTTATAGGTTTTCTCCGTAATGGGACGGCAGAGCGCGAGCGTCTCCTCGAAATCCGCGCGAATCGCCTCGACGGCGGGGTGGCGGCAGAGATAGACGGCGTTTTCAAAATTGAGGAACAGGCCGCGGTAATCGAGGTTGACCGTGCCGACGACCGCCTTCTCGTCGTCGGACAGGAACACCTTGCTGTGCAGCATCCCCGGCGCATAGGCGTACAGCTTCACGCCGCCGGCGAGCAATTCGGTGTAATAGGTGATGCCGATGGTCTTGGCAATCGGCTCGTCGCACTGTCCGGGCAGCAGGATGCGCACGTCCGCGCCGCGCTGCGCCGCATAGACCAGCGCGCTTTTCAGTTCGCTGTCGATGACGAGATAGGGCGTCATAATGTACACATAGCTGCGGGCGGTGTTGAGGATATCGAGATACACGGCGCGGCAGACGTTGTGCTCGTCGAAGGGCTGGTCGGTGTAGGGCACGACGAAGCCGGATGAGGGCACGAAGTATTTTTTCAGAAACGGCGCGAAGTGCTCGCTTCTCTTTTCGCTCAGGTTCCACATCTGTAAGTAAGAGACCGTCATCGAATCGACCGCCTCGCCCGTCACGCGCAGGCCGCAGTCCTTCCAGTGCCCGCATTTGCGGATGATCGCGTTGATATACTCATCGGCGATGTTGATGCCGCCGGTGAAGGCGACCACGCCGTCCGCGATGCACAGCTTGCGGTGGTCGCGGTTGTTCTGATGCGTGGAAAGGATGGGCGACATCGGCGCGAACACCTTGCAGCGGATGCCCGCGGCGCGGATGACCTTATAGAAGCCGGACGGCGCCTTGGACAAACTGCCGACCGCGTCGTACATCAGCCGCACGTCCACCCCCTGCGAAGCCTTTTTCTTCAAAAGCCCGAAAAGCGCGTCCCACATCTCGCCCTCCTCTAAAATGAAATACTCCAGAAAGACGAATTCGCGCGCGTTTTCGATGGCGCGCAGCATGTCGGGGAACATCTCATCCCCGAGGCGGTAATAGGTGCAGTCGGTATTGATGTACGCCGGAAAGCCGCGCTTTTCCAGATAGCCGGTGACGGCCGCGCCGCCCGACAGCGCACGCACGGCCGCGACGGCGTTTTCGTCCCGCGGGCGAACCTCGGCGGCCGCCGCCTCCGACGCGTCTATGCGCCGGCGGATCAGCCGCGTGCCGAGCTGCAGACGGACGAACAGGTAAATCACCGCGCCCACGACGGGCAGCGCCGCGATCGGGACCATCCACACGAGCTTGAAATCGGGGTTGTCGTCGCGGTTGACGACGTAGAGGATGACCAGCGCCGAAAGCACCAGAAAGCCCGCATACACATAGGCCGCATACTGCGACAGGTCGATGACCAGCCAGATCAGCAGCGCCGCCTGCGCAACCAGCGCGACGATGACGATTGCGGTTTTGGAGAGCAGGGCCTTGCCCAGCGTGCCCCAGAAGCTCGTTTGCACGGCCTTCGGTCGGCCCATACCGTTTCATCCTCCCTCAATCCTATCAAGTAAAATGCCGAAAACGGCCCAGAAACGCGCGCCGCCGTCCCGGAATGCGCCGGCGGCTCACATCAGCCGGCGGATGCGGTCGCGCAGCGCGGCGGCGGTCTCGAAGTCCAGCTCCTTGGCCGCGCGCTTCATCTCGGCGGTCAGCTTTTCGACAAGCTGCTTCTTCTTTTCCTTCGGCAGCTTTTCGGCGTCGGCCGCGGGCGACGCGTCGTCCTTGAGCGTGACCTCAATCGGGTCGCGGATTTCCTTGACGATGGTCTTGGGCGTGATGCCGTTGGCGCGGTTATAGGCGTCCTGCGCGGCGCGGCGGCGCTCGGTCTCGTCGATGGCGCGGCGCATCGAGCCGGTGACCTTGTCCGCGTACATAATGACCTTGCCGTGCGCGTTGCGCGCGGCGCGGCCGATGGTCTGAATCAGCGAGCTTTCGCTGCGGAGGAAGCCTTCCTTGTCCGCGTCGAGAATCGCCACGAGCGACACCTCCGGCAGATCCAGCCCCTCACGCAGCAAATTGATGCCGACGAGCACGTCGAACTCGCCCGCGCGCAGGCCGCGCAGCAGCTCGATGCGCTCGATGGTCTCGATGTCATAGTGCATATATTTGCAGTTGACGCCGTTGTTTTGCAGATACTCGCTCAAATCCTCCGCCATCTTCTTGGTCAGCGTGGTGACGAGCACGCGCTCGTCCGACTCGGTGCGGCGGCGAATCTCGCCGAGCAGGTCGTCGATTTGGCCGGCGACGGGGCGCACCTCGACCTCGGGGTCCAGCAGGCCGGTCGGACGGATGATCTGCTCGACGGTCCGCTCGGCGCGCTGTGTCTCGAACGGGCCGGGCGTGGCGCTGACATAGATGGTCTGTCCCTTCTTTTTGAGGAACTCGTCAAACTTCAGCGGGCGGTTGTCATAGGCGGACGGCAGGCGGAAGCCGTAATCGATCAGGTTCTTCTTCCGCGCCGTATCGCCGCCGCTCATCCCCCGCACCTGCGGGACGGTGACGTGGCTTTCGTCGATGAACATCAGAAAATCCGGCGGGAAATAGTCCAGCAGCGTATACGGCTCGCTGCCCGGCTCGCGTCCGGCCAGCACGCGGGAATAGTTCTCCACCCCGTTGCAGAAGCCGATTTCGCGGATCTGCTCGATGTCGAACAGCACGCGCTCGCGGATGCGCTGCGCCTCGATAAGCTTGCCGCTCTTTTCAAAGAAGGCGATGCGCTCGGCCAGTTCGTCCTCGATGTCGCGCAGCGCCTTGTCGCGCTTCTGCTCGCTCGTGACGTAGTGCGAAGCGGGATAAACCGGCGCGTAGAGCAGCCGCGCGTCGACCTCGCCGGTGACGGTGTTGATGCGGCTGATGCGCTCGATCTCGTCCCCGAACAGCTCAACGCGCACCGCGGCGCTGTCCTCGTTGGAGGGGAAAATCTCCACCACGTCGCCGCGCACGCGGAAATTGTTGCGGTCGAAGCCGATGTCGCTGCGGCTGTACTGCATTCCGACCAGACGCTTGATGAGCTGCTCGCGCGGGAAGTGCATCCCCGGGCGCAGCGAAAGCACCTGCTCGCGGTATTCCTCCGGGTCGCCGAGCGAAAAGATGCAGGAGACTGAGGCGACGATGATGACGTCCCGCCGCTCGAAAAGCGCGCTCGTCGCCGAATGGCGCAGCTTATCGATCTCGGCGTTGACGGCCGAGTCCTTTTCGATATACACGTCCTTGCCCGGGACGTACGCCTCGGGCTGGTAGTAATCATAGTAGGAAACGAAGTATTCCACCGCGTTGTTCGGGAAGAACTCCCGAAATTCAGAGCATAGCTGCGCGGCGAGTGTTTTGTTGTGCGCCAGCACCAGCGTCGGACGGTTGACGTTGGCGATGACGTTCGCCATCGTGAAGGTCTTGCCGGACCCCGTGACGCCCAGCAAAACCTGTTCCTGCAAGCCGTTTTCGACGCCTTCCGTCAGCTTGGCAATCGCCTCCGGCTGGTCTCCGGTCGACGAATACGGGGCAATCAATTCAAAATGATCCATAGCAAAGCCCTCCTTTCTTCGAACTCGTCACGGCTCTTCAAACTTGTTACGGCTGCCATATGGTAAAAATTCGTCAACACATATACCGTTAATCGCTAAAAAATGTCTGTTGACGAATGGGGCCACCCTTTCCGACGCGCGAACTGCGCAAGCCGTGGGAATCATATAGAGTTTCAATTTTGTATTATAGCACATTTTTCTCTAAAATAAAAGAGGACGGCCGACTTTTTCACAAAAAAGTCGAAACCCTCCTCTTTGGCCCTCTCTGTGTATCCTGCCAATTTGTTTGCATTTGTTCACGTCTCGTTTCACAATGTTTGTTCTCACAGAAAAGCCGCTCGGGAAAGCAAACATCCTTTCCCTCGGCATTCGCCTTGACAGCGTTATATTGCCAATCCGTCCATCGATTCGCCCCGAAATACCCTCCTCGCTTAACGCTCGGATTTTCGCCGTACCGTCCGCAATGCTTTTCCGCGCATCTCCATAACCACCAACGGAAACGATGCTTTTGCTATATCCCACGGCATGCTGCATATCTCTTCGAGCGCCGTCCTCGCATAAGCGAAATGCTGCGCGGAATAGCGCCGCAAAACGGTCGATATACAATATACACGACATAGCCGCCGGCGTCTCCGCGTCGTCCACGCCGCCGGTGCTTTCCACGACAAAGTCGGACGCCGAGAGGCCGGTCTCTATGCTGCTGCGCACAAGCTGCACGTCGTCGAAGCAGACCGTCCCCGCATTGTAGCCGTAGTCACAGTACACACGGACGTACGCAATCGTGCGGTACTTCTCCTTTGCGAACCGGACCGAGGCGAACTGCCATTCCTCCGTGCAGGGCGAGAAGTCCGCCGTATATTCCTCGCTTCCGTATTCCCTGTATGCGGTATCGTAATACTTCACCACCGCACGCAGCCGGAACTGTGCGTCCGGGCAGCCTTCACGCGTGCGGGCTGCGACGCCGTACCCCTTTGCCCAGCCGGAGAGCGTGTAGCTTTCCCGCGTCGACCGCGCCGTGCGCACCGCCGCCGCCTGATAGGCGTTCCGCGCCGCATCCACTCTGCCCGCCATACACAGCGATTTGCGCATATTGAAGCGGGTCCCGCCTGATGCGCTCACCCCCTCCGTTGTGGTCCAGCCCTCGGTGCCGTGTTCAAAATTGCCGTTTTCCAGCAGGTTGTATGCGTTGGCAAACGGATTCTTTTCAAGCTGCGCCGCGTCGGCATAGGCTGCGCCCTTGCCGCTCATCAGGATATGCACCTTGACGGTCTGTTCCGCGTCCAGCACGAACGGCGCGATCAGCCGGGTATATTCGCCGTCATAGCGGGAAATGCGCTCCGACTCCGCCAGCACCGCGCCGTTTGCGGCGGTCACGCGGACATACGCGCCGGGTGCATCCCCGCCGGTTATGTTTCCGCTCAAGACCCTGACGTATGCCGAGAAGGTGTATTCCCCCTTCGGCAGCAGGATGCTGCTCTGGTATACGCCATTGTCTGCCGCCGCCGCGCTGTACGACTGCAGGCGCAGAACCCTCCTGCCGTATTGCGCATACGGCTCGTACGCATAATTCGAGACCGAGAAATCCTCCGCGTTGGCAGCCTCGCCCGTCCACTGCTCCAGCGTTTCGAAATTGTGGCCGACGAGCAGGTTATGGCTATTGCCGACCACGCCCGCGCCGCCGTCGCCGGAATGGGGGTTGATTCCGCTTTCCTCGCCGTCGCCGCCCATGCTGCCCGTATCGGCGGTGTACACATATTCGCTTACCACGCTGCCGTCGTCGTCAAAGGCGTAGGTTGTCGTCAGGGTGTTCTCCCCGGCTTCCCCTTCCTCTGCGTCCGCAGGCTCGCTCGTCGTCACGACCGTTCGCCTCGACCCCGCCGAGTAGGCGTAGGTCGATTGCGCGCCCTGCACAAACGCGCCGTTTTTCACCCCGTATTCGGTTACGCTTACGAGCCGGTCGCCGCTGAAGGCATACGCCGCCTTGTATACGGCGCTCTCGTCCGCGTCAAGCAGCACCACCGCGATTGGCTTGTTCGCCGAATAGGTGATCCGCGCCTTCTTACCGTCCGGATATGTCATCCCCGTGAGTTGGCTGCCCGAATAGGTATACAGAACGCTGGTATTGTCCGGCGCTGTGATGGAGGTCAGAAAGCCGGAAGACGCGTATGCGAAGCCGAACTCTCTGCCGGCGCCGTCCGTTACGGAGGTGATTCTGCCGGAGGTGAAGGTGATCGTCATCCTGTTGCCGTACGCATCCTCAACGGCGGTCAGCCGGCCGTCGTCGTCGAAGAACAATGTATCGGCGCCGGTTGTAAGAATTTTCTGCTGCGGGTCGTACAGCATATCGCTGTCGGTGACCGCTTCATAGAGGTTATAGCACTGCGTGCCGCTGTCACAGCAGCAGGCTTTGCCGCTTTCCTTGAAGTAGGTTTCCGAGCCGTCTTCACCGATGTACACATACCCGCTGTACGCTGTCCCTTCATGCTGGAAGGAAGCTTGAATCATGCTCTGCATAACGTTCAGCTTGAACCCGTTGCCGAGCTTCATTGCGGAGAAGTCGGCCGTGTTCAGCCGAATCGAGCTGTTCTTCGTATACTGGTAATCGGACAGCGCGCTGTTGTACAGATGGCGGAGCGTCACCGGCATACGGCTGCCCGCCCAGGAAAAGTCCTCAGACGCAAACATCAGGTTGCCGCAGGCAAGGTCGATGCTGCCCTGTCCGAAGCGGCCAAGCTCGTGGGTATGGGTGCGGTAGGATTCGTTTACACCGTAAGAGGATTCGTATGTAATCGCAAGCTGAGGGGCGTATGCGCTGTAACTGCTGCCGTAAAGCGATACATAGTTGCTGCAGCTATCGGTCTCGTCCAGCAGCTTCAGCACCAGATTGGCGTAGGCGGACTCGCCCTTGTTCACGGCGTCGAGCAGAGCGGTGACGTCGAAGGTATAGGAAATCACTTCCCCGTCCTCGCAGTGACCGACCTTCATCCGCTCGAAATCGATCAGGTCCGCGCTGTCAGCCGGCGTACAGGGCCCGGTGCTGAAGTCCTCGGTCACCTGATACAGGCCGAAGCGGGGGCATTCGCAGCACTGGCTTACGCCGCCCGACTGAAACAGCGTCAGCTCCGCCTTCTTAATGCGCGGATTGCGAGGCAGCACCGGCATAAGGAGCTTCATATACATACGGCTTGCCTTGCAGCTCCCGTCGCCGGCGCCGCAGGTCCCGACCGTATGGAGGGAAGAATTGTACAGCTTTCCGTCGTTCCAGCTATACGTCGTCATAGAGCCGCTTCCGTTTACGACGATCTGCGGATCGATCGTCACGGGGAATGCGCGGCTCTCCGCATTCATCCACTCGCTGTCGGCGATGACGGTAAGCTGGAGCGCGCCGTTGGCCGCATCCTTCAGCTCATAAAATACGCCGGCAGACACCGCGCCGTTTGCATCGCTCATAAAGGGCGCCGGGATAGTGAACACTTCCTCGTCGGTTTCCGTACTTTTGAAGCTCACGCGCTGCTCGTCCTCGTGGAACGCAGCGCGCACATGCTCGCAAGCGATGGTAAAGGGATAGCGGTAGACGGCCGCCCTTTCCCGAACGATGATGTTCTCTTTCACGCCGCTGCCGGTCACATAATATTCCATATCCGCGCCGGGGACAGCGCCTTCATACACCAGCACATCGGACGCGTTCTTCCTGCAAAGCGCCGGCGCCGCGCTATGCCCGCGCCGGCTGCCGGTCTTTTTTGCAGAAACCGAAACCCGGCACATCCCCTTCTCCACCGAGAACAGCTCGTCGTTTTCCTCCTCGCGGCTGAATCTCGCAACAAAGCGATTTCTGCCGCTGCGGTAATGCCGTTTGTCCGCTTCCTCTGCAAGCGCGTTGTCAACCTCGGCAAACGAATCGGTGGATTCATCAAACACATGCATCGGTTCACAATAGAACACGGCCTGTTCGTCGCCGTTGGACAGCCGGAACACTTTGCGGTTTTCGCCGCGAAGCTCAGGAATCTCATTCACCCGCGTTATTTGTTCAGCGGGTTCTTCCAATCGAATATCTTCCATAAGAACCGCGTTTTCTGCAGCCCTCTCTTTCTCGGGCAGCGCAAGAACGATTTCCTCATTTTCTTTTGCAGGAACAATTTCGTTCTGTGTTTTTTTCTTTTCAGCCATTTTTGTTTTCCTTCCTTTACAGCAGATATAAATTTTGGTGTTTTGAAGCCTTGATCATGGCCTTCTCTGCAATTGCATACCCATTGTAGCCTTTAATGCGGTCAGTAAACGGCTGTATTAGAAAGGCGGCTGATAGAAAAAAGCCGAAAGGACTTTTCCCGCCTCTTACACCCTCGTGCCCGTCGTTCGGCACACGGCGGTTCAGCGCAGAATGAAAGCCAAATGTTCGCAATCCCCCAAACTTTTCTTTTCAGGCACTGGCCTTTGTTTCCGCCGGATTGCTTTTACCGTCGTTCTCAGATGTTCGTACGAGTGCCCTTCGCCGCATCCAATTTGCATGCATTTATTCAGCCATATGGGACCTCTTTTCTTTTATCATTCTGACACTAAGCATAATTATGGTTGATTTGTTCATTTTTTTACCATATAATCAACTTATACAAAATTTTTTAAGAGTGGTGAAATGTAAAATGAAAAAAGCACTTATCATTTTGGTATGTTTTTCTATACTCGCTTCGCTCTGTGCCTGTACGCACGAGGCCGAAGAAAATCCGGCATCGGATTTTGAATATGAATTCAGCCCAAGCAATGAATCCGCTTTGATAACAAAATACATCGGAAAATCGAAAAACGTCGTTATTCCCTCCAAGATAGAAGGCCGTACCGTTACAGCCCTAACAAGTGTTTCGGTAAATTCGGAAAACGGCGATATGCAGGGCGCATTTCAAAATACGGATGTTGAAACCGTCGTGATTCCCGAAACGATTAAGGCAATTGGCAGCAATGCATTCAAAAATTGTACCGCGCTCACCACGGTTACAATAAAACCTGATTCCGAATTGTACAGCATAGATAGGGGCGTGTTTGAAAACTGCTTTTCCCTAAAAGAGATAAACATTGAAGATGCAGAAAAATTAAAAATGATTGAAGCAAGAGCCTTCTATAATTGCGAAGCCATCGAAAGTATGATTCTTCCCCGCGCTCTTGAAACGATTGGTACGGAAGCATTTGCAAACTGCTTATCATTAAAGTCCATCACGCTCCCGCCGGAAGTCGAAATGGATATTGACTTTTCAAGATTTTACAATGTACCCTCTCTTGAAGAAATCAAATTTGAAGAAGGCTGGCAAACGATTTCAGGCTATATGTTTTTTGCATTAACCTCAGATGTAAACATAACAATTCCTTCAAGTGTAAAAAGCATTGGAGTGAATACCATCAAAAATGACGGCACAATGAAAATAACCTTTTTGGGAGATTGCCCGGAGCTTCTTGGCGGCAATGCGTTCGACGGCGATGTTACGATTTACTATGACGCCGACACCAAAGGCTGGGACACAACGCCGCTGAAGGATGCGCATACCTGCATTCCCAATTAAACGAAAACAATTCCCTTTACATACAGTCAACGAACGGCCGCATGACAAGACATTTCTGCTTGCAGCCTAATTTATTCAGAAGTTCATTTCAAAAATCTGCGGTGTATCGTAGCTGTCGCCTGTTGCGACGGCGGCAAAGCCGCTTCCTTTTACCTTTGTCCTTAATTCGTAGAAACTTATTTTGGAGGGGCAGAACATGAGAAAATTTTTCGCACTGTTGTCAGCATTAAGTCTTTTGATCGTTACTCTTTCGGGATGCAATTCTATAAGCGAGGCGAATCCTGCTACTGACTTTGAATATGGTTTTAGCGAAATATACGATGGTATATTTATCAAGGAATACATCGGTTCCGATAAAACAGTGGTTATTCCGTCAAAAATCGACGGTCAGGCTGTAACAATAATCGCCGGAGGTGCGTTTGTGGGAACGAGCATTGAAAGTGTGGTTATTCCCGATAGTGTAAAATTTGTGGTGGCGAGAGCGTTTTATGGGTGCGATCAGTTAAAAACGGTGGATTTCGGGGATGGTATTATTGAGATTCAAGAGGAGGCTTTTCGTGAATGCACCGCGCTTGAAAGCATTATCCTTCCCAAAAATCTGGAAACAATCGGGGAAGGCGCATTTTATGGCTGCACCTCTGCTACTGAAATTTACATTCCCAAAACGTTGACAAATTGGAGCGGAGAATATAGCCATCCTACCTTTTATGAAAGTACTGCATTAGAGACGCTTACGATAGAAGACGGTCTTTCCGTGTTAGGAGGAGACGGCTCGTTTTCCTGGGCAAGTTCTCTTAAAAACCTTGTCATTCCCGCAAGTGTTAAGAGAATCGGTGACGGTGCATTTCATGGCGCCGCTGCATTAGAAAGTGTCACATTCCTTGGAGATGCACCGCAGGTGACGGAAAATGTATTCGGCTATCCCAACACGGTAACTGCCAGCCCCAATCTCGTTATTTATTATGATCCAAACACAAGCGGTTGGGATGATACGGTTTTAAGCCAATATCACCTCGTTTCGATTTACGATAAAACTGAATAATGCTTGGGACTGCACAGTTGACTTTTTCTATCAATTCCGTGTATAATTTATATAGAAACTGATTTGGGAGGAGCAGTACATGCGTAAATTTCTTGCACTGTTGTCAGCATTAAGTCTTTTGATCGTTTCTTTTGCAGGGTGCAATCAAACAAGCGAAATAGATGTGTGGGACGGAAGCATCGCTGAAGCCTTTGCTGGCGGTGATGGGTCAGAAAAGAAGCCGTACATAATTAACAAAGCCTCCCAGCTTGCATTGCTCGCCAAAGAAGTTAATTCCGGAACCGACTATAATGGGAAATATATATCTTTGGAATGCAATTTAGATTTAAATCATTGCGAATGGAAGCCGATTGGTAACGGAAACGAATCTTTTAATGGAATTTTCGACGGCAACAATTATACGATTTTCAACATCAAAATAACCGATGGGGCTAACTTCACTACGGAATATTCAAGAGGGGAAACGAATCAATACACAATAGGTCTGTTTGGCAGTTGTTACAACGCAACAATTAAGAATATTACAATTGAAAAAGCATCGGTTATAATTCAAAATATAAGCAATGTCTCCGCTGTGATGGGAGGTATATTGGTCGGAACGATGTCCAGCGATTCAAGTGCCGAAATATCCAATGTCAGCGTTGTGAATACCGATATAATCTGTTCCTTTGATTTGGAAAGCCCATCCGCAAGCCTGCGTATTGGCGGAATTATGGGCTATCTGTTTGGAAATGACAATTCATCCATTGTCTTAAAAAACATCAATACGGATACGAGCGTTTCCATCGAAAACGGAAGCGCGTCCTATAATCTTATCGGGGGAATTGTCGGCGCCGCCTCCACTCAAAATTTGTTTGATGTAAACAATTGTGCCTCCTATCTATCATTAAATATCGATACCCAAAAATTCAATCATAATTATTTCGGAGCATTCGGCTCTATGCTGGCTAAAAACGATATCGTATCCATGTCCAATGTCTTTTCAAAAGTGAAAACAAATAAGATTCGCGAAATTTTTCATGGTTACGCTTCCTATAATGCTAACGCCATTATGGGAGAAACCTATCATGGCAAGCAAAAAGATGGCTCTTTAATTGGTGGATACAAATTTCAAAACCTTTTTGGGTATGTGGAGCAAGTTGACGCATCGACAGGAGAAACAGCAAAATCAACACAGCTATATGAGCTTCCTACGCATACAATATACACGGAAACAAACTGTATCGGTTGCGAATCCTTACCTGCGAATCATGGGTTCGATGCTTCCGTTTGGGATTTAACAGACTTGTCAAACCCAAAAGTAAAATGAAGGGAAAGAAGGTGCGGTTCTCATACGTCATATTGATATATGAGAATCGCTTTGTTATTTCAGGCCGTAATTCTTGCGAGTGAAAGTTTGTTCAATAGTATCAACATATCTTTGCTCGGGAGCTGTAAAGGCATCATTGCAGTCATTTTTGTTCCACAGCGGATATATAGATCGATTTTCAGGGAGAGCAAGATCGCAGCCTATGATTTTTCATATTTTTCCGTTAGAGAACATAATGCTGATATAATCCTCATTTCTGATTGTTCTCCTTCCTCTATGCAAGCACCATACCAATCAGAGCGGATATAAGGCCGCCGGCAAGCGCCGCAATAATCGCCGTGACAATCTGCTGCATCCGTTGTTTTGGCTGACCTTCAATGGCATCAATCTTTTGCTCATGCCTTGCAAGATGTTCGTTTGTGTGTTTTAACTCCGTGGCAAGCGTGACCAAAGTCTCGTTCATGGAACGAATCTCATTCTGCACTTCGCGCAAATCTGAGATATCCCGTTCCAACGTTTTCAGCCTCTGATCATGCCGCTCAAGAATTATGTTGATGGCATCCATTTTCTTCTCCTTTTCTTGACTGCTTGATCAGTATACAGGCTAATGCGGACAATTTGCGTCCAGATAAAAAACAAGCGCATATAAGAGTATACGATTATCTGTTTATTCATTTGTTTGCATATGTATTTTTATTTCCAAAAAAATGCACAATTCTATTGCAAAGATAATATATTTGTGATATAAATATATTGTGACAAATAACAATCGCAATTTAGTACTATTTATTGTAAGATTCGTAGAAACTTATTTTGGAGGGGCAGAACATGAGAAAATTTTTCGCACTGTTGTCAGCATTAAGTCTTTTGATCGTTACTCTTTCGGGATGCAATTCTATAAGCGAGGCGAATCCTGCTACTGACTTTGAATATGGTTTTAGCGAAATATACGATGGTATATTTATCAAGGAATACATCGGTTCCGATAAAACAGTGGTTATTCCGTCAAAAATCGACGGTCAGGCTGTAACAATAATCGCCGGAGGTGCGTTTGTGGGAACGAGCATTGAAAGTGTGGTTATTCCCGATAGTGTAAAATTTGTGGTGGCGAGAGCGTTTTATGGGTGCGATCAGTTAAAAACGGTGGATTTCGGGGATGGTATTATTGAGATTCAAGAGGAGGCTTTTCGTGAATGCACCGCGCTTGAAAGCATTATCCTTCCCAAAAATCTGGAAACAATCGGGGAAGGCGCATTTTATGGCTGCACCTCTGCTACTGAAATTTACATTCCCAAAACGTTGACAAATTGGAGCGGAGAATATAGCCATCCTACCTTTTATGAAAGTACTGCATTAGAGACGCTTACGATAGAAGACGGTCTTTCCGTGTTAGGAGGAGACGGCTCGTTTTCCTGGGCAAGTTCTCTTAAAAACCTTGTCATTCCCGCAAGTGTTAAGAGAATCGGTGACGGTGCATTTCATGGCGCCGCTGCATTAGAAAGTGTCACATTCCTTGGAGATGCACCGCAGGTGACGGAAAATGTATTCGGCTATCCCAACACGGTAACTGCCAGCCCCAATCTCGTTATTTATTATGATCCAAACACAAGCGGTTGGGATGATACGGTTTTAAGCCAATATCACCTCGTTTCGATTTACGATAAAACTGAATAATGCTTGGGACTACATAAAAGCCATAAAGAAGTTTTTATGTAGTCCCTTGTTTGTGAGTATATTCGTTTTACTATGCTAATGCCTTTATTGCTTCATTAAGGTCTTGCATTTCAAAACGCCCGTTTTGATTCTGCACAATAACTCGATATGTATCGATATTGGCGACATATTGAATATAAGATGTGTAAAAATTGTTATTATTGACAATGGTTTCCGCAAGCTCATCCAAAGTGTCACACGCGGATTTCCAAGTAAGTATATGGCCAACCCAGTTAATATTTGTGCGTTCCTCAGCAATATCCAGCGCAAGATCAAACGAGGCATTAAACACACCTTCGGTAAGCAGCCCTTCCGAAAGACCAATAGCTCGTATTGAATATGTAATGATTTTTTTTACAACTTCATTTTTTATAAAATTAGCTGCTCCGCCCACAGCCATTAGCACTATTTCAAATGCTATTTGCAAAAGTGAAATTATAGTAAATCGATCTCTAAAAAGATGCATACCAAAATACATTTCAGATTCTGAAATTACGGCTCTTAGATCGGATATTTTAGATATGTCGGATATTGTATACCACGATTCAACTTCATATCGCGCAAAATATTTCGGATCCCTTTTAAAAAGCAGTTTAAATATTCTGTCTTTGTATTTCAATCTGTTTGCGAGAGAATCATGCCCCGGCTGTCCATAGGTCGCATACCAATACACATAATATGCCACACCATAAGGGTCAAGCGCATATAAGAGCAATAATTCATCGTCTGTATAAGTTTTTTCACTATCTATATATTGGAATCCGTTTTCGTCCCAATCTGCACAGTTTAATAGCGCACGATTTGTATAATAATCTTTATCATCTTTCCAATAATCATCCTTAAAAAGAAGGTCGTGATCAACACAGTGCCATATTTTTCCGGTGGAATTGAAACGAATCATATTAAAATCATTATCAAGCGTGTCCGGTACAATTTCTACGCATTCTCTCGAAAATACGGTAATATTACACTCGTCTCTTTTACCGTTTTCATTCCAGTCTTGCGCATAAAGTTTCGCGGTTCCGGTTTCGGAAGCCATAACATGAATGTATCGGTCGCCGTTATTATCCCAGCCATGAAAGCATTGCAATACATCGCCGTACTGCTCCCACCACAATATTTTTTGCTCGTCTGCATTAGAGGGAAAAAGTGATACGGATAATTCGGGAATTCGTTTTGCACCAAGATAGCCTTTATAGGTGTAGTTTGCAGTGAGGGGCAATTCATACAGTACATCTTTTTCCAATACAATCGTATCTTTGTTGATCGTAACATAATTGGCAAGCACTTTATCGGTTACTTTCAAAGCATAAGTTCCCGTATTGTTGTTATGAAGGCGAACCTTAACATAGTAGGTACAACCGGCAGTAAGATTTCGAATGATTCGGAAGTTGATTTTGCCGCAAGGCGCATAATCATCGACTTCTACGATTAGGTTTCCGCTGCAATCATAAAGGGTACCGATTGTATCCAGGCTTCCGGTGGTAAAAATGGTATACTGACCGCTTCTGGTTGCCGTGAATTTGAACCATTGTGCCGCACCCGGACAGCAGATGTAACCGCTTGTATAGCTTTCGTCAGAAACGACAGCGGCCGTTTTCATACTGACATTTGTCGGACAATTACAGCAAGAACTGGTCGCAGATGCTGCCGCTGCAACAGATGCAGCAGCGATGCCGTTCGCATTCTGTTTTTCAACCTCTGAGGCCGCCAATCCTGCGGCAATCTCAAGGGAAGCTTCGCCCATATCTAAGCTCGGTTCGCTTTGTCCGTCGTCGAGCGGCTCACCGTTTTCCTGCATGTTCCATTGCGTCGGTACGCTTTTTTCTGCTTCCTCTGCAAGAAAGGGGTTCGTCCCCTCGTCGGTTATGACTCGTTTCACGCAATCCAGACGTTTGATCAAGGCCAGTTGTGCCATATTCATCCTTGTCGAAAGAATATGATACTCTTCATCATCCTTCACGACAATGGCGCCTGCCGTATGCAGCATTGACAATAGAAATTCATTTTGATTGGCGTCGTATGCAAGCATAAAAGGGAACTTTTCATTGTCTTGGGTGTTCTGAGCGATCGCCTTTGCTTCCTCAATCCACTCCGCAGGAGGTGCGAGGACAATTTCCTCCTCGACGATGTTGTTTGCAGCATCGTTTTCAAAAATGCTTTTGTTTTCGTTGTTCATTTGTTTTTTTCCTTTCTGTTTTTACACTTTCGTTTTATAGCTTACCAGAACTTTCTTATCGTTCTTATTGCAGATATAAATACATATAGCTTTTACGCGCGCAGGCAGCTTCCGCATAGAAAAATGCAATGCATTTGCAGCCGGAGCTTTATTGGAAGTTCAGTTCAAGAATCTGCGGCGCATAATAGCTGTCGCCTGTTGCGACAGCGGCGAAGCCGCTTCCTTTCACCTTTGTTCTCACAACCCAGCCTTCCGAGCGTTTTATAAATCCGGTTTTGCTGTCGGTCAAGATATGCGTAACGTCCAGATCGACATACCCGTTACAAGCGCAGGACTCGGTCTCAAGGGCCGCCACTGCAATTTTATTCGTCCAATTGGAGCCAAAGCTGCAAAAGCGCGCAGACGCTTCATGGGCGGTCAAGCGGACATCCGCGCCGCCGAGCTTCGGCAGGTGCCAAACGGCTTTTCGAACCGGACGGTCGAGCATTTCCGGCATTTTGGAAAAATCCGGCCTTGTATACAGCCACTGCTCGCCGTACATCCTTGTATTGCCGAGGAAGGCGATGCCCCCGAACGCGTTATTCATACCCGGGTTTTCGCTTTCCACCGTCGTATCCTGAAAGAGCTTGGGCTCATAGAGGTTTACCTCGAACATAACGTATGCCGCAGAAGCGCAGCAGGGCTTTATATACAGCATATATTCCCGGTCGGACGCTTTTTCATATGCAAGCTCTGCCGGAGCGATTACCTGTCCGCCGGCATTGACGGCGCCGATAGATGATACCGACAGATAGGGCTGAAATTCCTCGCGCATCAGCGCAAAGCATTTTCGATTTTCCCGAATTTGCAGAAAGGGCCGTCCGACCGACACGCGAAGCCGGTAAGGCGCGTCCGGTGAACACCGCACCTTGTATGCGACGCCGTTGGCGGCCGGATACAAAGTCTCCCGCCCGGTCCGCAATTCGCCGGGCGTGTGATAAACGGGTTTGCCGCACAAGGACGCCCGGCAATACCCTTCCGCGTTTTCAATCAGGACATCCTCCGAAACCGTAATGCTGCTGCCGCTTCCCGCGGAACAACAGACGCCGCCGCTTTGGTGAAAGGCAAAGTCAAGTATTTTCCCCGTTCGGAGGTTATAAATCGGCGTGCTGAAGCAATATGCCGTACTACTTCCGTTTTCCTCCTGCAGCACAAGCCGATAGCGATTCGCGTTTCGGTGATCCACCCGTATCGGTCCGCCCTTTCGCAGGGTCTTGATTTCCCCGACAATTCCGTTTTTCACAGTCTGTCACCGCCAATCTCCGGCAAGCCCTGCCGTTTCCGATAACGGTCGAAAAAACGCTGGGATTTGCTTTTGGCCCACAGCAAACGTCCCACAATCTCACCCGCCGAATGCATCAGGCCGGCCGAACACAGATCATCCGTTACGGCTTGGATTTCCAAATAGGCAAGCTCGTCCTGCCCCTGCGGGTACTCGATTTCCAATTCGTAATCCACCGCCTCCAAATAGGTGTTTTTATCCAAGCACACGACAATCCCGTTATCAAGGCTCCATTTGTGCCTTTCGGTAAGCAGGCAGCCCTTTCGTTTCAAAGGCGTCGACGCCAGAGGGAAAAGGTCTGACACGCCCGTGACGGCTGCGGATTTTTCAATGCTGTGGCCGGAAGTATGCGTTTTATGCGTAGCGGTAAACCGCCCTTTCTTTTCACGAATCCGGCAGGTAATGCCTTGGCGGTTCATAGAAAGGTCCTCCGTGTCATAATAATGATTTTTTTGGACGTAATGCTCCCGCCGATGGCGGCGTCCCTCTCTGCTCCTTTGCTTCAACACGGCTTGATATTCCTCCTCTGTCAGCAGTATTTTCTTTTCAAACTCCATCATGTGCTTTCCTCCTGATAAGCTTGCCGGAGCCGTTTTTCGGCAGCCTGTCCGTCAGCTCGATTCGAGCCGGAATCTGGTACGGCGGGAGTATTTTGCCGCACAGAGCCTTTACCTCCTCGACAGACGAAAACGCTCCCGAAATTTTCATTCCGATCTGCGTTCCGAGCAGGGGATGGGGCATTCCATAGGCCATCACCTCCCGCACGCGCGGGTCTTCTTTTAATGCAGATTCGATTTCCTGCGGGTATATGTTCATGCCAGCGCGGATAATAAGGTCGTCGCTTCGGCCCTTCACCCGGAGCAGACCTTCTTCATTGCGTTCGGCAAGATCGCCCGTGCACAGCCAACCGTTTTGCAGGACCCTTTCCGTCTGCGCCGGATCGTTATAATACCCGAGCATAACGTTGCCGCCCCGTACCCACAGAATTCCGGTTTCGCCCGCTTCGACAGGGCTTCCGTCCGAGGTGCACAGCTTGACGGACACGCCGTCCAGCGGTTTCCCGACAAAAGAGGGAAACGCGCGGAACAGCGGCGGCGGCAGGAAGCTGACTCTCGGAGAAGCCTCCGTCAACCCGTACACATGATAGAGCGCCGCGTCGGGAAAAGCGGATGCAATGCGTTTGCCGACGGCGTCGCTTAAGCACTCCCCGCTGACGGCGATATGCCTGAGCGTTCGTATCGGGTCGGTCTTTCGCAAAAACCTCGCCAGCATATCCAGCAGGGTCGGCGTCGCGCAAAAAACGGTGATTTTGTTCTCCCGAAGCTGTTTCAGAATTTCAGCCGGCTGAAAGGCTTGCGAGTAAAACACGATCCTGCTGCCCTTAACAAGCCCGATCAAAAGCTCCCCGGTCAATACGGCGCAGTGATAAAGCGGTCTTGCAATCAAAACCGTGTCGGCTTTCCCGATGTTGAAATACGCCGCAATCGCCTGCACGTTCGCAAGAAGATTTTCCTCGCTGAGCATGACGCCCTTCGGCGTCCCGGTTGTCCCGGAAGTACACATAATCAGCGCCGGATGCGCCTTGGGCCGGATATATTTCGCTTCCCCGAAGTATGTCACCATCAGTTCTCCGTAGGTGTCGGTAACGAGACAGCTCGGACTGATGAAATCAAGGATTTTCCGGCAATGCGCCTCGCCGTACCGCAGCGACAGCGGCACGGCGGTCACGCCCGCCGCAAAGCAGCTCAGAAGTCCCATTGCGGCCGCCATTTCCGAACGGCACAGGATCGCGCAGCAGCGCTCTCCCTTCAGCCGCTTGGCAAACCGTTCCGCGAAAGCGGCCAATTCTTTATAGGTCATCGCCGCATTCCGCTCACATAGCGTCTGCGACGGATTCTGCAGCAACGCCTGCCTGATGCGATTCCACAGCTTCACTTTTCATCGCCCCTTTCATTGCTTCCGTAAATTCGCGCAGCCAAATTTCCTCTGCCTCTCGCATCCGGAGCAGCTTTTTCTGAAGGCCGGGAAGCACACAGTCACGCCGTCGCATATGATGCGAGGCATACAGCATGCGCATGGCATTCGCTTCACGGACAATTTCCGAATATTTCGTACTGACAGCAGGCCGAAGCCCCAATGCATGCTCTGCGGCGGTCAGGCGTTCCAGCATCACCTTTTTATGCTCCCAGAGCATCCGAAACACCCGCCGATCCATCCGTTCATACGGGATGCTGCCGTCGAACAGCTTGCCGACGTACATCGCGATATAGTCGTGTACCGCCAAGCCGAACACACGGCCGTCCTCCGTGACGGGATACTTTTCAGGAGACGCGTCCAGATATTCCAGCAGATTTTTATAGATACATTCCGGCTCGACGACGTTCTCGGTCCGGCTCGGCTTCATCCCGCATATCACATAGAAATGGCCATTCTCCGCCGATTTTGCACGGGCACGGTTGAACGCGCTCTGCGGGGTCTGAAAGACACGGTAAAGCCAACTGCTGTCATACGCGTACAGGCTGTATGTTTTATCGGTCTGGTCATATCCGCATATCAGGCCGTCGTGGTAAAAGTGCTGCTCGTGATACCAGCTTTTCCCCGGGATATAGAAATCGTCGAGTCCCGTGTAATAGACATAATATCCGTCGTTCAGCAGACTGCGGACGGCATAATGGATATGGCCGTCAAGATGCTCGGAGCTATACCGCTTTTCCGTGACCTCCGGCGCGTTCTTCCACGAGGAATTCACCACATCCACCTCCGGCGTGGTATACCCGGTCAGAAATTTTCTGTTGCAGCGCAGCATCAGGGCATGGTTCAGATACCAATTCCGCAGACTCGGATTGCACCGCAAAAGACCCGCCATGCTTCCCTGATACTGATAGGTGCTGTACACCGGTTCAGATACCGGCAATTCAACCTTCTTTTTCATATGCTTCACCTGCGTATCTCTCGGCCAAGGCAATCACATCCTCTGCCGTCGTCAAATCGAACGGGTTCATATCCGACTCGTCAAGCTCGATTCCGAGCGCGTCCTCAAGCTCCACGAGAAGCGTCACCATACACAGGCTGTCGAAGCCGAGCGTCCCCTGCAATGTGCTGTCCTTGTCTATTTCATCAAGCTGGCTGAGATTTTTCAAAATCCGCATCACTTTATCTCTCATTTTCATTGCACAAAACCGCCTTTCTCACTTCTTTTTTCACACATGCATAGCTTTCGTCCGCCGGACAGGCCGTAGAAATCAAAACCCCGTGATTGGCCCTGCAAATCGCGCGATATTCCTCGCGGAGACGGTGCTGAAGCCGGATATCGATGTATCGGTCCTTTTCCGCCGCGCGGCTCCGCACACGGGAAATCGCCTCTTCAACCGGAAGGTCGAAGAAAAAGGCAATATCCGGCCGGATAACCGACTCGGCAATCTCGTAAATCCAGCGGTCCGCTTCAAAGCCGCGCGCTCTCAAATTGGCAAGGCAGGAATAAAAGTACCGATCGCTCAAAACAATCTGTCCCTGCGCAAGCGCGGGTTCGATGACCTTGCTCCCATGCTGCACACGGTCGCTTGCCGCAAGCAGGGACAGGCTCCGATAATCGTAGGAATCGTGATTCGGGCAATCCATGTAAGTGCGGAAAATCGCAGAACTCCGCACAAAATCGGTGGGCTGCTTGGTCAAAAAGACCTGATGCTCTTTTTCAAGCTCCGCCATCAGCCGCCGGATCATCGTCGTTTTTCCGCACCCGTCAAGGCCGCAGAAGGTAATCAATTTGCCCTTTGTGCGATTCGGGCGCATAGACAGCCGTTGCATTCAATTCACCTCCTCAAGCAGCGCCGTTCTGTCCTCGGAAAAGAACCGTTCCCAGACAGACGGTTCGGTATACCGCAGCGTTTTCCTGTCTTTCGGCGAAATCACCGTATGCAGAAACGCCTCGCGTCCGAGCATCGCTTTGGCGGCGCGCTGCACGGCAATACAGTTTGCAGACGCAAACAGCTCTGCCGTCTGCAGGATGGCAAAGCAAAGAATATCAAGCATATGCAGCGCCTCGGCCCGACACATCAGCCGGGTGATCTGCCGCTCGGTCATACGCCGCATAAGCATATAAATATCGCAGTATTTATACAGCGTCATGTCCCGCTTCATCTGAATCCAGGGAAGCGTCGCGGCCTCCTTATACAAATGCCCGCAGAGGTGAAGGAAGAAGTCCTCTTCGCAGAGCGTCTGCAAGGGCGTATTTCCGACAGAAATCTGCTCGGTCTGCGAAAGCATTTTTTTGAGCGTGTCGGTGCCGCTGTTTTTGTAGTCCAGGGAAAAATTCAAATCCACCTCAAGATACTGCATCATCGGAAGACGCAGCTCCAAAATATACGGGACGGTTTCCCCGCGCATCATACGCGAGGCAATGATCTCCCGTCTTGTCGCCGGAACAAACGCACCGCTTTTAATCTCCCCCTGACGGAATCCCGCCGCCTCCAGCACGTCGCCAAGCTCTGTGATGTGCTCGGGCAAAAGCAAAAGGTCGATGTCATTGGAGGTCCGGCAGCCGTTCGGGTATTTTCCGCAAAGCACCGCCCCCTTGAGCATGGCATACTTTCCTTCCTTTCCGGCGAGAAGCTCCGATAAGAGCTTCACCGCCGTATAAAAGCTCTCGTTCCTCTGACAATTCTGCTCCCATGCGCCCTTGAGGGCATTTCTGAACTCGCGGCTTACGGCGCCGAGCAGACCGCTTTTTCGCAGCGTCTCGTACGCAGCCCCCTGCATACGATTGAAGAAAAGCTGCCCCAAAACTGCCGGCGTAGCATTCTCGTTCAAAAGACCGGCGAGAGCCTCTTCGTCTGCGTCCAAAAAGCTGCACAGCTTTATAAACAGTGTTTTTTCATCGTTTCTCATCTTTCATTTCCTTTCCGGTACCGTCGGTTTTTCATATTTGGCGATCATCGTTTTCAATATTGCAAGCTCCGCGGCGGTCAGCCTCCACGGCGACTTTGCAGAAGAAAGCATTTCCACCTTTTTCAACACGCCGATTTCCTCAGAGGACATATACATACGGTCTATGTAGTAGCCCTCCATCACATACACCCCGCCTCCGTAGCGTCCCGTCTGGGTGTAAATCGGCTCCGTGCAGCTTAATGCCTCGACATCTCTTCTGATCGTCCTTTCGGAAACGCCGAATTCTGACGCCAGATTCCGCATTGTCTCATGTCTTCGCCGGCACAGCAGCAGCATCATCTGTCGGCGTCTTTCGGACGTTCCCACTTGCTCTCTTCCCTCCTTTCCTGCCCCCATTCTAAAGGTTAATTCGGACAGCCTGTGTCCGGGTTGCGTTTGCAAATTTCAGCGGCGATACAAGGCGCTGAAAACAAAAAAGAACCCGGCGAACATACAGCCCAAGCCCTTTCGGGTTCTGCAAATTCGCCAGGTTCCTCTTGATTTTCAAACAAGTTCAACTTATCTCTTCGGCATATTCACTTTTATCGTCTCCTCCCGTTTGTCCTCTGAAACGGATACGGTCACCGCAACGCCTGTATTCGAATACCGAATCACGAGCGCGCTCCCGCATTTGGGACAATTCCCTTCTATCACCGATTCAGGAGAGCCCCGAAACAGATTTCTGCCGCAAATCGGACAGCTCGCCTTGTACTTGTATTCCGCCTGCATACCTTCCCAAACCCCTCTTCCTATTATTTTTTGAAAAAATGCGCACAATAAGCCTATGATTTTGCTTTTCCGTCTTGACAGGAGCTTCGCTTCGTGTTACAATATCAATCGGAAGTTATCTGCACTTTTATTATACCGCCATATCGGAAGTTTGTCAAGTGTTAATCGGAACTTTATGAATCATAAACGAGGTGTTTTTAATGACGTTCGGCGAAAAGGTAAAACAGCTCCGGCTCGTACAAAACCTTTCTCAGAGCGAGCTGGCTGAAAAGACGGGCATTTCTGCGCGATCCCTGTATACATATGAGCAGACCGGCACGATGCCGAGAAGCGGAAATATCCGTAAAATTGCAGACGCGCTTCATGTTTCCGTCAGCTATCTCTTGGACGAAGAAGAAACCGACCTGCAGAAAAACGTCGATCAAGACATTTTCATCGCCAATGTCAAGAACGAATACGGCTATAAGGGAGTCCGCGAAGCAAACGCAATTTTATCCAGAGCCTCCGCGCTCTTTGCCGGCGGCGAGCTGGACGATGCGGCAAAGGATTTGTTTTTCCAGTCGCTGATGGAAGTCTATTTGGAGTCCAAAGAGGAGGCCCGTGCCAAATTCACCCCAAAGCGTGTCCGCAGAAGCAGAAAAACGCATAAAGAATAATCGGCAATACGGCGGGAGCACCCCTTCTCATTTCACGGATTACAGGAGTTATAGGAATGACGTCCATACCTGAAATTTCTCAAAAGATTGACCATTTGATTAAAAAATACGACACCAGAGACCCCTTCAAGCTCTGTAAGGAGCTGAAAATCAAGGTGCATTATAAGGATCTCGGCTATGCCCTGAAAGCCTTTTATTTCTACCAGTCTCGTATCAAAAACATAGTCATCAATTCCCGCTCCGGAAAAATCGTACAGCGCGTCCTTTGCGGCCATGAGCTCGGACACTCTATATTACATACCGAACTCGCGGCGCTACATGGCTTTCAGGAAATCGAGCTGTTTGAATCCTCTGTTCCGGCAGAGTACGAAGCAAATCTTTTTGCCGCAGAGCTCATCATTCCCGACAACGATTTATTCGAGCTGCTGAACGATAAGGACAAAACATTTTTCAGCATCGCCAAAGAGCTATATGTGCCGGCCGAGCTTTTGGATTTCAAATTCAGAATACTGAAAAACAAAGGCTATCATCTGGAAGCCCCGTTTATCGCGCAGCCGAACTTCTTGAAAAACGACATCGCCGGATATGATCTGGACTAACCGCAAAGCGTTCGTCCGCCCATATGGTTTGCTGTGAAAGGCAGCGTTCCCGTGCTGTTCCAAAGCCGTCTTAGAACTTTGCTCTCCCGCTGTGCGGACGATAAAAAGAGGTGAGAAGGAATCTCACCTCTTTTTTTGCTTTCCTCTTTCTTACCGCCGCAGCACGACGAGCCAAAAAGCGCCGATTTCACGCCCCGCCTTGCAGACGGAAAAAGAAAAGACGCGGAATGCGGCACGGGGCTGTGCGCGAGCAACGGCGACGGCCGGCGGACGTTGGCGATGCCGTCCGACAACGTAAAGGCTTTGCCCGATTCGGTCACACCCGGAAGCGCCTGCGCCTGCAAGCCGCCAAGCGCGCCCTCGTTCAGCAGCCGCACCGCCTTCGGCCAGCCGACGGCCGACGCATCGGGCGAGACCGGCCCGATGCGCGCATTTTCGTCCGTCCTGACCGATTCGCTTTCCTGAATGCTCCTTCATTCACCATTTACCCGCATTCATCATTCAGCCGCAGGCGTGTCCGCGCCATGCTCGATGCGCCGCAGCGCTTCGACGGCCGCCGCGCAGTCGTCGAACGCGTGCAGCTTTCGGTCGGCCGCCAGCAGGAAGCGGTCCGCCGCCGTCATCGTCGTGCCGCGGTGCGTGATGAGCAGCACCGTCTTGCCCTGCGCCTTCAGCTTGGCGAGCAGCCGGAGGACGACCGCCTCGGTCTCCCCGTCCAGCGCGGCGGTCGGCTCGTCAAGGACGAGGATTTCGGCGTCACGCAGCAGCGCCCGCGCCAGCGAGACGCGCATCCGCTGCCCGCCCGAGAGCGCGTCTGCGGGCCGCGTCAGCTCTACGCCGTGCAGCGCCAGCGCGTCGCAGACCCGCCGAACGTCTTCCTCCGTGCGGCCGGGCGCGGCGCAAAGCAGGTTTTCCAGCAGCGAATCCTCCCCGAAAAGCTGTCCATGCTCGGGCGAATATGCGATCAGGCGGCGCAGCGCGTCCGGCCGGACGGTGCGCACCTCGGCGCCGAACACGCGCAGCTCGCCGGTGTAATCGGTCAATCCGAGCAGCGCGTTGACCAGACTCGTCTTGCCGCTGCCACTCGGGCCCAAAATCGCCGTGATCTCGCCGCGGCGGATTTCCCCCTCCGCGCCGCTGAGGACGGCACTGCCGTCGTAAGCCACCCCGAAGCCGCGGAACGCGACGGCGGGCGCGCGGCCGTCCGGCGACGGCGCGTCGGACGCGGACGGGACGTCGTATTCATCCGGCAGCGCCAGCAGCGGCCGGAGGCGTCGGTAAGAAACCAGATGCACGCCGAGCTGCTGCACGGCCGTGCCCAGCCCGTTGGTCTGCAAGACGATGAAGCGGCAAATCTGCGCGATCATCACGGTCGAAGCCAGCTCGATTTTGCCATACGCGGCCAGAATGCAGGCGACCGGCGTGACAAGCGACGTGCAGATTGTGGTCAGCAGCTCCAGCGTCAGCTTCCGGCAAAGCGACAGGCGCACGACCCGCCGTCCCGCCTCACAGACGTCGCCGGCCGCGGCGGCCATCCGCGCGGAAACCGTGCGTCCGAGCCGAAGCTGGCGGACGGTGATCCGCCCGCGCACCGCCGTGTCAACGCTGCGCGCAAACGCCTCGCGCTTTTCCAGCGACGCTTCCTCCAGCGCGCGGAAGCGGTTGACGAACACCAGATTCAGCGCGATGATGGCGGCCGTCAGCGCCGAAACGATTGCGCCGATGAGCGCATGGACGGCGAACAGCGCGATGAAGTAGCCGACCGCGTGTACCAGCGGGAACAGAATGCCGAACAGGTCGCCGGCGGGAATGCTCGCCGCCGTCGCCGTATCGCGGGTGTACAGGGTATAAAGCGCGCCCCTGTCCGTGCCGCCGAGGGCGGCGTATTTCGTCCGCACGATGCTTTCGTACATCGCCTGCTTGACGTCGTTCTGCGTTTTTACAGTAAAGGCAAAGAAAATATGCCGCGCGGCGTCCTCGACGATGACGGCAAACACAAGCGAGACGGCGGTCGCGGCCATCAGAAGCAGGATGCTGCGGAAAGCAGCGTCTCCGCCCGTCAGCTCGGCGGTATATGCGTTCAGGCTGAGCGAAAATCCGAAGTTGACGGCGAACGAGGCCAGCGCGGGCAGGACAAGGCCCACCAGCCAGAGCACGGGACGCTTGCGGATGTATGCGAAAATCGATTTCAGCACCCGTCTCCCCCCTTTCCCGTCCGTTCGACGCGGACGACCTCCCCCGCTTCCATAAACACGCGCACGGGGAAACGGGAAATCAGCTCCGGCTCGTGCAGGATGCAGACGACCGTCCGGCGGCCGCCGTCGTTCAGGAGGCGGTCCATAACGGCGTCCCGATTCCTCGCGTCGAGCGCGGAGGTCGGCTCGTCGAGCAGCCACACGTCGGTGTCCCGCAGGAACGCGCGGGCCAGCCCGAGCCGCTGCATCTGCCCGTTGGAAAGCGGAGCGACAACGCCGCCGAGCGGCGTGTCGTAGCCGTCCGGCAGCCCCTCCGCCCATTCGGCGAGCTGCGCGGCGGCGCAGGCGGCCGCCGCTTCCTCCCGCGTCGCGCCGGGCTTGGCGACGGTCACGTTCTCGAGCACCGTCCCCTCGAACACGAACGCTTCCTGCGGAACGACGGAAAGCCGGCGGCGGAGCGCGTCGATAGACAGCGCCGAAAGCGCCTGTCCCCGAAACAGCAGGCTGCCCTCGTCCGGCTCGTAAAGGCCGTTGAGCAGCTTGAACAGCGTCGTTTTGCCGCTGCCGCTCCGGCCGACGACGGCGACCTTGTCGCCCTCGAGGATGACCAGCGAAACGCCGCGCAGCGCCTTTTCCGCCGCATACGAGAACGAAACCCCGCGCAGCTCAAAGACGGGCGCGCCCCGCACCGGCGCCGGCTCGGCGCCGGTCGTGCGCTCGTCGGGCAGCTCCAGAAGCGCATCGATGCGGGCCATACAGGAGCGGACGCCCTGCCACTGTCCGCCAACGCCGACGAGCAGTTGAATGCCCTGCCCCGCAATATCGATGAAAAACATCACGGAAACGATCATACCGACCGTCATGTCGCCCCGCAGGATCAGATACGCCGCCGCCGTGAGCAGCAGCGGGTTGGCCGCATAGCCGATGCAGCGCGCGAAGGACTGAATCAGCCGGTCGCGCGCGTCCCTGCGCAGCGAAGCCTTTTCCAGCGCATCAAGGCGCGCGCGGTTTTTGCGGGCGAACAGGCCCTCCATACAGCAGGACTTGAGGACGATGAGGAAGTCCATCGTCTCCTGAAGGAAGCGAATGCCGGCACCCGCGGCCCGCTGCTCTTCCAGATGGAGCGCGTACAGCTTTTTCGACAGGAGCAGCGACGGCAGCAGCGTCAGCGGAAACAGCACCAAGCAGAGGGCGAACAGCGCCCAATGGATGCGGAAAATCGCGGCGAACACGACGAGCACCTTGACCGGAAGCTGCGCGAGCGATGCGAGAACCGAAAAGCAGGCGCCCAGCCCCTCGGCGCTTTCGGTGATCGTTGTCATCAGCTCGCCGTCGTCACGCAGGGAAAGCGGCTTATACGCCGCGCGGCAGAGCTTTTCGGTCAGCTTCCCGTGCAGCAGGTTCGACAGCCGGAGCGTCATCCCCTGCATCAAGCGGAACAGCAGAACGTCGGCTGCAAACTGCGCGGCCACCGCCGCCGTCAGCAGCGCCGCTTCGGCGAGGACGTCGGACAGCCCCGCGCTCACGGCGTCCAGCATACGCCCAAGCTGCCAGGCGGACAGGAATTGCGCGGCGGACAGCAGGACAGACAGAAGCAGCACGCCCGCGCCGCCGAGGACGGCCTGCCTGCCGTAAAGCGCCCGAACAAATCCGAATATCCGCATCCGCTGCCCCTCCTCCCCGCGGTCCGCCGGCCGCATTGTACAGCTTTTACTGTATTTGAATCCTTTGCCGACAGTATACCATGCCGATTCACAAAATGGAATACCGATTCTGATTATTTCATTAAAAAATTCGGTTCGGCAGGGTGCGGAACAAAAATTTTGCCGCAGCGGCAGCGCCCCCCGGAAGGCCGCTTGCGAAAAAGATGGATTTTTTGCCGTTTTGGACTTGTGGAGCGGGGAAAAATATGCTATAATGATACGCAAAGCGGCCATGGCCGCAAAGGGCCGCCCTATGGGGCGGCGCAAACGGGTGACGAACGGCGAGGTGACGGAGATTGAAACGGGTCGCGTTGTTTTCCGCGCTGCTGCTTCTGGCCGCGCTGTGCGCCGTCGGCGCCGCCATCTGGCTGGCGCGCGGGCGGACGGGCGAGGTGCTGCTGTCGCCCGACGAGCTGCGCGTCCTCAGCTGCGAAGCCGACGGCGGCGGGGGGCTTCTTCTCACGGTCGAGATCACGCGCGAGGGTTTCGGCTTTTCCCGCTTTGAAGCGCGCACGCAGAACGGCGTCACGCTCGTGCAGGTTTACGGCCGGAGGGACGGCGAGGCGGCCGGCTCGCTGGCGCTTGCCGGCGCAGCGGACACGAACGTGCTTCTCACCGGCGAGGACGGCGGGACGATTCTCTACGAGGCGTCCGGCGAACGATAGAAAAAAGGATTGGGTGGAACGATGACGATGAAACGAACGGCGCTTCTGCTGCTGACGCTCTGCGCGCTGCTGGCGCTGGTCTCCTGTGAAAAGGAGTCCGAACAGCCTTCCGGCACGCTCGAAGCGACCAACGACGCGGTGGATTTTTATTTTTACTACCCCGACACCTGGCAGGTGTACCTTGACACGGGGATGATCGCGGTCAAGCCGACGCCGTCGAGCAGCGGCATCGTCGGCACGAGCATCTCGGTCAGCGCTTTCGAGCTGGACGGCGAGGACGCCAACTGGGGCGTGAACGACTACTGGGACAACTACAAGGGCACATTGGAAAAGACGTTTCACGACTACGCACTGGAGGGGGAAAGCGAGCTGACGCTGGACGGCGTACCCGCCGTGCGCAAGGAATACAAGGGCGCGCTGACCGAAACGACCTATCGCTTCGCGCAGGTTTTCTGCATCCGCAACGGCACGATCTATCAGATCACCTTCACCGCGAACGACGCCGATTACGACCGCTACATCAGCGCTCTGGATACGATTGTGACCAACTTCCACTTCAAATAAAAATCGGCGCGAAAAAGCGCTTGACTTTCCCGAACGTATATGCTATAATGCTTGCGTTGCCGCAGCAGCGGCCGCAACGGGGGTTTAGCTCAGCTGGGAGAGCATCTGCCTTACAAGCAGAGGGTCGGGGGTTCGATCCCCTCAGTCCCCACCAGCAAAGAAACCACTTTTGTCTACCAGACAAAAGTGGTTTCTTTGCAACTAAATCCACCCTTTCGGGTGGAATAAATCATCTTCGATGATGAAATCCCCTGTGGGGATGAAATCCGGCTCGTCGCCGGATGGGTGGATTTAATTTCATCTGAGGCGGAGCCGAAGATTTCATCTGCGAAGCAGATTTCATCCTTGCGTCAGCAAGGATTTCATTATATAATCGGCATGAGGTGATTAAAGTGGCAGAAAATAAGCTTGCGGATATGTCTACTGAGTTTGCGGTTCGGATTTTGAAGCTGACTGAGTCAGTCAAAGGGCATTATTCCCTGTGCAACCAACTGGAGAGAAGTGGAACCTCCATTGGTGCAAACATAAGAGAAGCAAAATATGCACACAGCAAAGCAGACTTCATTGCCAAACCGCAAATCTCCCTCAAAGAATGTTATGAAACGGAGTATTGGATCGAGATCGGGCAAAAAGCTGAAATTTTTACTGCTGATGTTGCAAAAGGCATTCTGCACGATTGCGGCTCTATTCGCCGTATGCTGATTGCTTCTATCAACACCGCCAAGGAGAATACATGAATATTCTTTATACTGCATTCAAAGGGAAATATAATGCATCCAATTATCTGATTGCAGGTATGCAGGGCGACACACTTTTCTTGACCAATTCTTTTCAAGAATTGGAACAGGATGTTGCATCAATCGACGAACACTATGATGCTGTGCTGATGTTTGGAGTCGCTCCAGAGCCGAGAGATACAGTCCGGGTTGAAACTTGTGCATTGTACATCGGTGAATATATTACCACTGATTTTGAGATAGAAGCGTTAACCTGTGGGTTGCAATCATGTGGGATTCCCTGTTTTGTATCTGACAAACCTACCACCTATCTGTGTAATGCTGCATACTATCATATGCTGATGAGAATACCAGGATCCGTTTTTGTTCACATTCCCTCCATTCAGTATATGAATACCGCAATGATGGAAAAACTGTCTGTTTTTTGAGCAGAAATCCGTGGCAATAGCAGAAGTGTACTTTTAGTCGTTCTTACCCCTATTTGTTGACCTTTTGGTCGCTCTTAGGCAGAAAAGAAACGCCTTTTGTCTATGGACAAAAGGCGTTTCTTTATCCGTAAAATCAAGCCTTACGGATTTGTGAAATCCCCCTCGGGCGTTGCCATACGCCTGTGGCATTTGAAACAGCGACGCTATGCCAAGGTCCGCGGGCGCGGGCGGGCGTATGGCATGATGATGCCGCAATGCCCATAAGTCATTCCTTCCATCCGAAGGACAGGCAGGCGATACCGGCTCGAATCTGCTTCGTTCGGTTATGCTTGGGCGCAAAAAGCACTGCTTTTGCAGGGCTTTTTCTTTTTTGCCGCGATTCCGGCATTCGCGGCCTCTCAGGAACGCGGCGGCCGCACAGACGGGGTTATGCCGGAGGCGCAAAACGCTTCTCCCTCTCGCATCCGGCGCGGGGGCGCGGCGGCCTTGCAGGCGTACAGCCCTGGCGCGGTGGAAATATTCACAAAAGCCTGCTATACTACCGACAGACAAGGAACGGCTGCGCAAGGCGGGCGATATGTATTATTATGAAACCTTTTGAGCGAAAAAACCAACTGCTTTCTCTCTGCGGACTGAACTGCGGCCTGTGTCCGATGCGGCTGGGCGGCCATTGCGGCGGCTGCGGCAACGGGAACCGGGCCTGCGCGGTCGCGCGGTGCAGTCTGGAGCAGGAGCGGCCCATCGAATACTGTTACGAATGCCGGCGGTATCCCTGCGAGCGATACCGCCATATAGACGAATTCGACTCCTTCATCACGCACAGACGGCAGAAAGCGGACGCGGAGAAAGCGCAAAAGCTGGGCATAGACGCCTACAACCGCGAACAAACCGAGAAGCTCGGGATGCTTACGAAGCTGCTCGCCGAATACAACGACGGCCGGAAAAAGGCTCTTTTCTGCACGGCGGTGAATCTGCTGCCGCTGGACGACCTTCGGGAGATTCTGCAAACGTTAGCGGAAAGCACGGCGCTTGCCGCTCTGCCCGAAAAGAGCGCGCACGCCGCGGCGCTGCTTAGGCAGGCGGCGGCTGCACGGGACATCGAGCTGCACCTGCGCCGGAAAAAGTAGCCGCCGTCCGGCAGCCCACCTGCCCGGCAGAGCAGAACGCCGGAAGTGCGCTTCGCGGCTGCCCCCTTGCCGCCCGTACCCGGCGCAGGCAACGCCTGCGCTCCGAGCGCGAAGCGAAAACACGCGTCCGCCGCAGAAGCGGGCTCATCAGGGAAAGGATACAGAAGTATGGCAAAATCGTTTTGGAGCATAGAGAACAACGCGCTGGTCTGGCGCGTCGCGGACGGCGAGCCGCACACGGACGACATCGAAATGAGCGGCCTCCGCTGCGACTGCATCGTTTCCTACGGCGTGAAGGAGGACGGCAGTCTGGCGCTTTCGCAGAAGTGCTTTTTTCCCGCGCTGCGGACGATCCCCAACAACACGCACGCCACCTACTGCTTCGCGCTCGGAGAGGCCGAGCGCGTGCGGCTGCTTAGAAACGGAACGCCGGTCCGCGAATACCCCGAGGTCTTCCGCTTTGACGGCGTCCTGACGGTCGAAAGCAAAACCGACGGCAAAGCGCGGATTGTCCGCCGCTTCTTCCCGTCCGCCGACCTGCGCTTTGCCGTCGAGCTTGTCCGTATCACTGCGGAGGAGGCGGCGGACTGGTCGCTGTCGGCGCCCGCCGAAGCCGTACATGCCTACGGCAGAGGGACAAAAGGCGTTTACCTCTCCAAGATATACCATTCCGCCCCCGACGTGATGCCCCTGCCGGCGGGCGAAAGCGTCGAATTCGCCATTTTCTACACCGCCGTCATCGCCAACGAAACGCTTTCCCTGCCCGACGGCCGCGCCGAGCTGGAAAAGCGGATGGCGCGCGTCACAGTCCTCTGCGACGGCGCGCTTGTCCTCCGAACGGGCAACGCCGAGCTGGACACGATGACGCGTTTCGCCAAGCTGCGGGCGGGCGAGAGCATTTTCGAAACGCTGACCGGCAAATACCACAGTCCCGGCGGGCAGGCCTATTACGCCGCAATCTGGTGCAACGACGAAATTGAATACGCCGGTCCGCATTTTGCGATGACGGGCGACCCGATTGCGCTCGAAGCGTCGCGCAACGCGTACCGCGCCTACATTCCCTTTATGTCGGACGCTTACCTGCCCCTGCCCTCCTCGATCATCGCCGAAGGGCTGGACATCTGGGAGGGCGCGGGCGACCGGGGAGACGCGGCGATGTACCTGTACGGCGCTTCGCTTTTCTGCCTGTATGCCGGCGACGAGGCGCTCGCACGGGAACTGTTCGGCGCGATCCGATGGTGCGCGGAATACTGCGAAAGGCGGAAAACGCCCGAGGGCGTGATCCGCTCGGATTCGGACGAGCTGGAGGGGCGGTTCCCGACCGACGGCTATGCGAATCTATCTACCTCCTGCCTCTGCTGCGGCGGTCTGCGCTCTGCCGCCAAGCTCGCCGCGTCGCTGGGCGATAACGATACGGCGGCGCTGTACAATTCGCGCGCCGAGGCGCTCGGCGAAGCGATCGAGCGCTATTTCGGCGCGACGCTGCACGGCTTTGAAACCTACCGCTATTCCAAGGGCTTCGACACCCTGCGCGCCTGGATATGCCTGCCGCTCTGCATGGGACTGACGAACCGCGCGGGCGGAACGCTCGACGCGATGCTTTCGCCCTATCTCTGGACGGAGGAAGGGATGCGCACATGCGAAAAATCGGCGGAAAACACCAGCGACACCATCTGGGACCGCTCCACGCTTTACGGCTTCAAGTGCGCCTTCCTTTCCGGCGCAGGCGACCGGATTATGCAGCCCTTTTTGGACTACTGTCACAAGCGGCTCGTCTGCGACCGCGTGCCGTATGCAGTTGAAGCCTACCCCGAGGGCGGGAAGCGCCACCTTTCGGGCGAAAGCGCGCTGTTTGTGCGCGTCGTCACCGAGGGACTGTTCGGCGTCCGGCCCGAGGGACTGCGTTCGTTCTCCTTCACCGCGGCGCTGCCGGCGGCGCTGCCGGAAATGCGCCTGTCCGCCGTTCGGATCTGCGGCGCCAGCTATGACATCGAAATCGGCCGCACGAGCTGGACTGTGCGGCAAGACGGCCGTGTCCTTGCGAGCGGCCGGACGAACGGCGAGCGCGTTTTCATCGGCCGGTAACGCCGCAGCGCCGGCGGCAGACAACCGTCCGACGGAACGATTCCGACCGACGGCCGCAGCAACACGGCGGGAGGGAGCCCGAACGGTTCTCCTCCCGCCGTGTTGACCGTTTGGGGGCGGTCAGCCCTCGGCAGAGTCCTTTGCTGTGAAAAAACCTTCAAAGCCGCTCAAAGCTGTTCCGCAAACCGCTTTGAACGCGGGGCGTTAAACGCCGTAGTCATGCGCCGTCGCAGACCCCAAGCATGTAGCGGCGCAGACAACGTCATTTCTCCTGCGCCGGCGCAACTCTCGCATAGCCGTCCCAAGCGAACAGGGCCTCCCGTGTCTCATCTGCGAACATACTGTCGATGCGGCAAAGGTACAGGCAGTGGTCGCCTGCTTCGACCGTCTGCGCAAGGGACACGGCAAAAGCGACCCGGCTGTCCTCCGGAATCGGAATATCGCTGCCCGCAACCTTTTGCAGCGCAACCGGCGTTTCTTTCAGCTTATCGGTCCGGCCGCCGTTGGACGAACCGTATTTCATTACAGCCTCCCGAAGTCCAACGCCGGGGACTGCGAGGACCGCTTTGCCCGTCCTTCGGATATTGGCGCCGGAATTGGCCGCTTTTCCCATCGCAAACGCCAGCATAGGCGGCTCGAAGGAGGCGTACATAAAGAAGGACACGGGCGCCATATTGAGGTCGCCGTCCTCCTTTCTTGTGCAGACCAATACCAGCGGATCGGGGGAGGTCAGGGCCGTCGCCTGTCCGATGTTGATTTCTTTCATAGCGAAAATCTTCCTTTCCTGCAATATGCAAACAGCTTTTCGGCAAATCCGTATTGACTTTTGCCGATACATTTATTATACTAAAAACAAATTTCGCGTCAAGTACGCAGAAATTTCTTACACAGTATGACGGAGCATACCATACCACGAGAAGGCGGCGAATAATCGATGAATGATGAGTTAAGCTATGAAGAATACGTTCGAAAAGTACGGCTCGGCATATTGACGGACGCGGGGAACTGCCCGGTGACGCCGCTGCTCGAAATGCTGCAAGGCAAATGGAAGTTCCGCATTCTATACGAGCTGTGCATACAGGACCCGATCCGTTTCGGGACGCTGAAAAAGAACATCGGGGAAATCACCAATACTATGCTGACATCCTCGCTGCGCGAGCTGGAAAAAGACGGATTGGTCTCCAGAATGCAGTTTAATGAAATTCCGCCGCACGTTGAGTACGCGCTGACCGAAAAAGGCAAAGCTTTGCTGCCGGTTTTCTATGCGATGACAAAATGGGGCTTCCGCTACATTCCGTAAAACGCCCGTCCATTGAAGCGCCGCTCCAAGACAGCCCTTGCAGCGGATTCCCCCGCTGCAAGGCTTTCTGGCCGAATGCCGGCCGCGTAAACGCCGACGCCCCCTGCGGACGGGCGCAAAATCCAACCCCGAAAGCAGTTCGCCCTGCGGACGGACGCGGATGGCGGCTCGAAAGCCGTTTGCCCCGCATCGCCCGCCGCACACGCATCTTCCAAGCCTTGCTTTGCGGCGAAAAATATACTATATGGCGCGGCATAGACAAGCCGCTGCCGGGAGAGGCGTTCCGGCGATGCAGCCAAACATTCGCACATTTATTTTTTCGCATTTCCCGACGGCCGACGGAGCGCGCACCATACGGCTTCCGGCGGGGGTCGGCGGACGCTTTCCGTGCAGAACAGGAGGAACGACGAAGTGAAAAACCGCATTCTGCATCCGGCCGTTATGCTCGCCGCCGGACTTCTGCTCGGCGTCGGCAGCCGGCTGCTGGACATATACACACAGAATTTGGGGAACATTTTCTCCCAGATGGCGGTCTGGATTCTGATGGGGACGCTGATCGCCGTATACAGCCCCACGCCGCGGCGGGCGATGGCCAACATCCTGCCCTTCTGCCTGGGCATGCTCGCGACCTATTACGCCGCGGCGGCGCTGACCGACGGGGTGTACAGCCGCACGGTCATCGCCGGCTGGACGGCGTTTGCCTTCTGCTCGCCGGTCTTTGCGTACCTGACGTGGAAATCCCGGGAACGGGGCATATTTCCCAAGCTTATCGGCGCGGGCGTCGCCGGCGTTTCGGTGCTTTCCTCCCTGCTGCTGTTCGGCGGACTGCGTTTCCACGACCTCGTCATCGACGCGGCGCTGGTCTATGTATTGTTTTTTTCCAAGCCCAAGCGCTGACGGCGCATTGCCGTACAGAACATACGAAAGGAAGAGTCCATATGCCCGAATCCCTCTACCGGCAGCAAAAAGCCTGCAAGCCGCGCGTGGAGGACGTCCTCCCCGACGTGCTCGGCGAAGACGCCGGAAAGGCACTCGCCTTTGTGGACGCGCTGCGCGACGCCAAAATCCGGCTGAGCTGGACGCTGACAAACCAATGGAAGGCCGTATACAAGGGCCGCAATCTCTGCCGCATCACCCTCAGCTCGGGGCAGTCTTGGGCGCAATACCGCCGCTGGGTCGTGACCGCGTATCTGGAACGCCTTGCCGACTACGAGCAGACGGTTTGCGCGGAGGGGCTGGAGGAATACCTGTGGAAGCATGTGTTCTACTGCGTCCACAAGCCGGCCGATGCCGACCCGCCGCCTAAGCTGCGGCAGTACGCTATGCTTCCGCCCTGCAACGCGCACGGCTGCGCGCCGGGGAAAACGATCACCGTCTGCGGAAAAACGCTGACCAACATCTGCCAAAGCCTCACGCGGCAGTATTTCTGGTTCCGCGACCCGGACGAAAAGGCGCTCGCCGCGCTGCTGCGGCTGCTGACGCTTGAACGGCATGCCCGCGAAGCGGCCGCCTTTCAAAAGCGAAAGACCGGCGGCGGGCAGGACGCACAGCCATAGCCCGACCGCAACCGACGCGCATACCGCCGGCCGCGGCGCGGGCCTTCCTGCGGCTGCGCCGTAATGTCCTGCGGCTGTGGCGCGGCTTATCGAAGGATACAAAAAGGAGATACGCCAATATGCACACTTACACAATCGACCCCGAAACGCTGCTGCCGCACGGCGCGGTACGCACCCGAATAGAAAACGGCGCGCTCTGCCTGACGGCGACGCGCACGCTCAACACGCGTTTCCAGAACCACGACACGCCCGTGCAGTCCTATCTGCGGCTCCCCGAAAAGCTGCATATTCCCTTTACGCTGCGGCTTCGCGCCGCGCTGGACGACCAGGCGCTGTATATCCTCATCGGCAGGGGACATGTCGCGTTCGCCACCGGTCTGACCGAAAACCGCCCGATCACCGACATTCTGGGCGGCGATTTCAAGCCGCGCGCACGCGGGTTCGACAACGAGCTTTCTCTGGGCCGGCCGACTGCGCTGGAAATCACCTACACCGCTGCGGCGATGTGGGTGCGCGTGGACGGCGAGCTGCGCTGTCTGGCGCAAAAGGAATCCTACCAAAAGGCGCTGAAGAAGGGCGAATGCGCCGATGCCTTCGCCGCCGGCTTCGACGCGGCGCTCGCCTGCGACAAGGAAACGACGCTGACGGTTTACGAGCTGTCCGTGACCGAATACGACGGCGACGCGCCCGCCGCACCGCCGAGGGATGAGGTGCGTCCGCTGCTCTTCTCGCCGGGCGGGCTTTGTCCCGGCCCGACCTCCACGTTGGAGGAATGCGTGCAGGCGCTGCCGGACGACCTGCGCGACGGGCTGCTGAAAACCGACGAATACCTGCGCACCGGCTGCGGGCCCGAGCTGAAGTTTACGCGCAAAATCGAGGGCCGCTTCCCCTGCTGCAAGCTCACCTATACGGCGCCGCACAAGCTGTCCTACCGGGTGCAGATCTCCGGCAGCTACCTTCGGCACAGCCTCGGCTGGCTCTGGACGCGGGAGGACCGCCAAGGCTCCGACCGCACAGTCGAATGGCTGCAAACCATGGCCGAATCCGACGCCGCGCAGGCGGACGCGCTGTTCTATAAAATGAAGGATTGCTGCGGCTGCAGCAAAGCGCCCGAACAATGCATGAATCGCAGCCCGTATGCCTTTGCCGGACAGAAGAAGCTCTCCTGTCAGGGCCGATTCCACTTCAAAGGCCGCGCGGACGCGTTCGACGACGTGCGCCGCTCAGTCGAGGCCTGCCGCGAAATGCTGCGCAGAAACGAAAACGACGGCAGCAAAACATAGGAAGGCCCTCTTCCGTCGTTCTGCGGCCGTCGTTTCGGCTGGGATAGCGGTTCAAAACAGCTCGTCCATCGGAACGTTCAGCTCCTGCGAGATTAGACGCGCCACCGATACGTTCGGACAGCGGCGCCCCGATTCGTAGTTCTGATACGCACGAAGCGAGATTTTCGCCTTCGCCGCGATCTCAGACTGGGTGTAGCCGCATTGAATCCGCGCCCGGATCAGCCTCTCATTTTTCATTTTTATATTTCCTCCTTTTTCGCCGTGTGCCGGCGAAAGTTTATCAATTTGCAACTTATGTACAAACATACAGCTTTTGATACCGCAAAAAATTGCACAAAGCCCTTGAAAGTTGAATGTTTTTCTACTTTCGATCCAAGTATAACATGGTAAAATCTGCTTGTCAAGCCTTTTGCGTCAACTTTCGTCGGATTTTGTCGAATTTTGGGAAATAAACGTGTTATGAATGCCAGGAGAACGTATGTTTTCGGCTTTTCTAAAAAGCGGAAAGCCGTAGAATTCCCCTCGCAAGCCAAGAAAAGTCTTGAAAATACAGAAAAACTTGTCATTTTGGTGTCAAATGAGCGTCATGGCATTTATTTGTTGTTTTTTCAAAATTTTTCTCATTATAAGTTGATTTTGGAACGAATGTGTGCTATAATCAATTTGACAATCGTGATACTTTGTTCCGAACCGGGCCGGTCACTGCCGGGCGGTCTAAGCTCTCGCAGCCCGCGGGGCGGCAACAGAAAGGCGGCGGACAGATGACAACCGGCGAAATCATTCAAAAGCTCCGTCTCGAACGGGGCTGGTCGCAGGAACAGCTTGCCGAGCGGGTCGGGTATTCGCACAAATCCTCGATCAACAAAATCGAACACAGCAAATGCGACCTGTCCAGAGCCAAGCTCGAGTCGTTCGCCAAGGTTTTCGGCGTGGAGCTGTACACCCTGCTGGGCGACGCCGCATCTCCGCTGGGCAATGCGGACATCGCGCGTGAGCTGGAAGCGGCGCGGAAGAAGAACAAGCTGGTGATTATGGATTTTGCAGGCGACGGACAGGACATCATCGAGATTTCCGACGAGGACGCTTCCCTCATCCGGCAGCTTGTGAAATCGCTTACCGAACGGCGAAAGACCGACACGGAATAAAGTATTGTTTGCTTTTATAGGCGTATTTTGTCGAAAATTGCGATAAGAGTAGGCGTTTCAAAGGGGCTTTTCGTGTGAAAAACATCGTTCGACTGGCCAATCAATTCATCCTGCTGCGCGGCGTCGACCGGCTGCCGCTGGATATGGAACGGCTGCGGATGCTCTGTGCGGCCGAAAAACTGGTGCTGCTGAGCTATGGCGAAGCAGAGGGCTTGATCGAATCGCTCGCGCTGCAAGCCCACACCAAGCGCAACGCGTTTTTGCTGCAAACGCAGGACGTCGGTCTGGTTTTATACAAGGACACGCTGCCGCTCGGCGCGAAGCTGTTCGCCATCGCGCACGAGCTGGGCCATTGCTTTCTCGGACATACGTTTTACGGCGTGCGCGAACAAAACTTTGAAAACAACGCGCAGGAGCGCGAAGCCGACACGTTCGCACTGCACATCCTCGCGCCGCCCTGTGTCCTGCGGGAGCGGCATCTGCGCACGGTCGGCGAGATTCAGGCCGAAACGCTGCTCGACCGCGAGCAGGCGGTGCTGGCCTTACAGCGGCTTCGCCGCTACCGACGCGCCGACCGGCTGGACGCCGAGGTACTCGACCGATTCGGGCTGACGCGCAATCCGCGCGAAAACATATTGGAGAAGCGGGCAAAGCGGCTCGTACATCTGCTCGCTTCGCTGCTGATTGTCGCAGGCGGGATTTATCACCTTCGGTTCCTTGCCTACAAAGCGCCGTACACGGACACGGGTGCGAACACCTGCGTGATCGAGCTTCCCCATGCGCCGAAACCCGAACAGGCGGTTGCCGTGCACTGCCGAAGCGGGTTCTACCATCGGCCGTTCTGCCCGATGTCCCGGTCGGGCGATCTGGCGATGTCCGAAGAGGAGGCGCGCTGTATGGGCTATCTGCCCTGCGACTACTGCCGCACGGACAAACGATATAAAGGAGATTGATTTTACCATGCTCAACGATTTCCCCGAAAAACTGGCCAGAGCGCGAAAGAACGCCGGCTTTACGCAGAAAGAAATCGAGCGTGCGCTGAACATCAAGCAATCGGCGATCGCCTCCTACGAGTCGGGCCGCTCGCGTCCGACCTACGAGAATCTGGTCAAGCTCGCCGATTTTTATGACGTCACCTGCGACTGGCTGCTCGGCGCAAAGCGCGCGGCCGAGGCCGAACGGCTGGAGCGCGAGGAGATCAGCAAGGCGTTCGGCGGCAGCATCAAGCTGGACACGATGACCGACGACGAGATCGAAATGATCAAAAGCATTCTGAAATAAGCCGAACCGCGCACAG